>ULVT01058843.1_pt1 | contig 22498 bp, 20 predicted proteins | sample 1959701 | NCBI WGS metagenome assembly ULVT01 (sample SAMEA4835793, study PRJEB28245) | human gut metagenome | biome: gut microbiome; material: fecal sample | place: Denmark | collected 2008
ATCATAGAACTCTTTTTCTTTTCCTGAATTCTCTCGGGCGTTCCCACCCTTTAGTGACAATTCATTTTGAGCCTCTTGTCGGATTCGAACCAACGACCCCGAGATTACAAATCACGTGCTCTGGCCAACTGAGCTAAAGAGGCAATCTTTTTAAAAATGCAACCGCAACGTTCTACCGCGAGCGAAACGGCTGCAAATTTAGACATTTATTTTTTACCCGCAAAATTTTAAGCGGATTTTTATTTACTTCGTTGTTTTTCCTTGTATTTAACCAGCTGTTTTTCCAAAGCTTCCAGACAAAGATCCACTGCTTCTTCAAACGTATCACAAACCTTATTCGCATAAAGCTCACCGTTGGGTACCAATACTTTCACCCCGGCTTCTTTATTTTCGGCTGTTTCCGGTTTAACTACCTTTAATGACACCTCTACTTTCTCTATATCATCGTAAAATTTCTCCAATTTAGCAGCTTTCTTCTGAATAAAAGCCTGCAACTGCTCTGACGCATCAAAGTGAATCGATTGAATTCTAACTATCATACTTACCTCCTTTTTTTTAGGCTCGAGGATGAGCCTGATTATACACTTTTTTAAGCTCTTCAAAAGTAGTATGCGTATAAACTTCCGTAGTCGCCAAACTCTCATGCCCTAACAGCTCTTTTATCGAGCTCAAATCAGCACCATTGTTCAGCATAGCCGTTGCAAAGGTATGCCTCAGCACATGCGGACTTCTTTTTTTTACAGTTACTACCTTTGACAGGTTTCGTCTCACAATATATGCTACGATACCGCGGCCAAGCCTTTTTCCATTCTTTCGGACAAAAAAAGCATCCGAACGAACTGGCAATGCTTGATTCCGCACATTGACATACTCCTGCATGGAACGCCCCAATTCTTTATCAAAAGGTATCAGACGTTGCTTATTCCGTTTTCCGGTCACTTTGATAAGAGAAGCAGAAAAATCAACATCCTTATCATCCAACCCTATCAATTCCGAAAGCCTCATACCTGTCGTATAAAACATTTCGATAATCAAACGGTCGCGATACCCTTCAAACCTTTCTCCAAAGTCGACATCATCCAACAACCTATCCACTTCACCTTCTCTCAGAAAGACAGGAAGCGGTTTCTTTTTTTTCGGCCCTGTTACTCTCCGTAACGGATCTGCCGCCACCAATCCTTTCTTTAAAAGATACTTGTAATATGTCCGGACAGAACTCAACTTTCGATTCACCGTATTAGGCGCATAACCTTTATCCATCAGGGAAACAATCCATTCACGAACAAGATCCGCACCTACATCCGACGGGGCTAAATCTCCCAACAGCTTCTCACCAAACTTCTGCAACTCAAGAATGTCCGTCCGATAATACCTTACAGTACCTTCAGAATAATTCCGTTCATACAGAAGATAGTCGAGAAAAGAATCTGTCAACAGCATATCGTTGCATCTAAATCATGCAACGAATGTATGAAAAAGAATTCAATAATTCAAAGGAAATTACGAATTATTAATCTTCTACTTGTTGAAGTTGCTGAACGTAAACTGCACGCTCTTTCTTAAGTCTTTTAGTCACAGACGGTTTATCAAACTGTTGTCTGCTTCTCAACTCTTTAACGATACCAGTCTTTTCAAATTTTCTTTTAAATTTCTTCAGCGCTTTTTCAATGTTTTCGCCTTCTTTTACAGGTACTACAATCATTTTTTTGTTTTTAAAATTTAAATGGTTTATAAAATCTCACGATTAAATTGAGCGGCAAAATTACGCATACTTTCTTTATTCACAAAACTTTCGACAAAAAAATCGACAATCCTAACATAAAATACCTGCCTTTCTTACTGACAGTTATCAAAACTGCCCGCAGATAAGATTTCACTTACAGAAGCAACAATAGATAAAATAACAGAATTTACTCCATGTAATACAAGTAAAGTGAGTATCTTTGAAAACGCTTATCAACACCTTATACAGTATGAATTTAACAATTAATGAACGTATTGCCGCCTTGCGGACACACATTGCCCAAGAAAACATACAGGCATTCATCATTCCAAGCACAGACCCTCACCTCAGCGAGTACGTAGCTCCCCACTGGCAGTCGCGGGAATGGATTTCCGGATTTACAGGTTCAGCCGGCACGGTAGTTATAACAGCAGAAGAGGCCGGTTTATGGACCGACTCCCGTTATTTCCTGCAAGCCGCCCGGCAGATAGAAGGAACTGAAATCACATTATACAAAGAGATGTTGCCTGAAACGCCAAGTATTCCGGCATTCTTGAACTCACGCCTGCAAGAGGGAGACACCGTAGGAATAGACGGAAAAATGTTCTCGGCCAAAGAAGTGGAGCATCTGCAAGAAGCATTGAGAAAGAGTGGTATTCATGTAAAAAGCGTTGCCGACCCCCTGCAACTGTTATGGAAAGACCGCCCGGCAATGCCATTGTCTCCCGCGTTTATTCACGACACACAATATGCCGGCAGGAGCTTTATGGAGAAACTTGCAGCCGTCCGAAAAGAGATGGACGCAAACGGTGCTGAGTCTTTGCTACTGTCGGCACTGGATGAAATAGCCTGGCTGCTCAACATTCGAGGGAATGACGTACACTGCAACCCGGTTGTTGTCAGCTACCTGCTGATAGAGAAAAACGCAGTGCATTATTTCATCCAACCGCAAAAAGTCACAGCAGAGCTAACTTCCTATTTTAACGTTAATGGTATCTCCGTACATACATATGAAGAAATAGAAGATTACCTTAACCACTTCCCTGCAAGAAGCATACTGGCAGATTCCGCCAAAACAAATTACGCCATCTACTCGGCAATCAATCCGCAATGCCGGATAATCGACGGCACATCCCCCGTAACTCTACTGAAAGCCATCCGCAACAAACAGGAGATAGCCGGCATCCATACGGCTATGCAAAGAGACGGCGTGGCATTGGTTAAATTTCTGAAGTGGCTGGAAGATGCCGTCCCTACAGGCCGGGAAACAGAAATCAGTATAGATAAAAAGCTACATGCTTTTCGGGCTGCACAACCACTTTACATGGGCGAAAGCTTTGATACGATTGCCGGCTATAAAGAACATGGAGCCATAGTTCACTATGAAGCGACTCCCGAAACAGATGTAACACTGAAAGCGGAAGGCTTTCTTTTACTGGACTCCGGAGCCCAATATCTGGACGGAACGACAGATATAACCCGTACCATCGCACTTGGCAACTTGACGGAGGAAGAGAAAACCGATTACACCTTAATATTGAAAGGTCATATCGCACTGGCAACGGCGGTATTCCCTGAAGGCACCCGCGGAGCGCAACTGGACGTATTGGCACGCCTCCCGATATGGAAGCAGCACATGAATTATCTGCATGGAACCGGCCACGGAGTGGGACATTTCCTCAATGTACACGAAGGACCGCAGAGCATCCGAATGAACGAGAATCCCATTCCCTTGCAACCGGGTATGGTCACTTCCAACGAACCAGGCGTGTACAAGGCCGGAAGCCACGGCATCCGCACCGAAAACCTGTTACTGACAGTTCCTGCCGGCGAAGGCATGTTCGGCAATTATCTGAAGTTCGAGACCATCACGCTCTGTCCTATCTGCCGGAAAGGAATCATCAAGGAATTGCTGACTGCCGAAGAAATCGAATGGCTGAACGAATACCATCGAGTTGTATACGAAAAGCTATCTCCAGACTTAGACAATGATGAAAAAGAGTGGCTGAAAGAAGCATGTAAACCATTAATTATTAACCGATAACCAACAGAAAAAATGGCACTAATAAAATCAGTAAGAGGTTTCACTCCGGAAATCGGAGAGAATTGTTTTTTAGCAGATAACGCTACTATCATCGGAGATGTAAAAATGGGACGGGATTGCAGCATCTGGTTCAGTACCGTGCTGCGCGGAGATGTCAACTCCATCCGCATCGGAAACGGTGTAAACATCCAAGACGGAAGCGTACTGCACACCTTATACGAGAAGTCCACCATTGAAATAGGCGACCATGTATCCGTAGGTCACAATGTAACCATCCACGGAGCTGCAATCAGGGATTATGCACTTATAGGCATGGGGTCTACCATTCTGGACCATGCCGTAGTAGGCGAAGACGCCATTGTAGCCGCCGGCTCATTGGTACTTAGCAACACCGTAATAGAACCGGGAAGCATCTGGGGTGGCGTACCTGCCAAATTCATTAAAAAGGTAGATCCCGAACAGGCAAAAGAACTAAACCAGAAGATTGCACACAACTACCTGATGTACTCAAGCTGGTACAAGGAGTAAAGGTATCGGCTGCCTCTAAAAAGGAGACTGCCTACATATAGGAAAAATGAAGGCGTCACAACTCATTCTTTGAGAAGACAAACTTTTAACTTGAAATTAGAACATCCTAAAAGACTAAAGAAAAGGGTCGTATCATCACTCTCAAAACAGAGTTTGATACGACCCTTTTAGAGGTTATAATTACAGTCTGAACTTTTCAGAGTCTCGTTTTAGTTTTGACAATCCCTCATATTTTTTATGGAAAGAGGTCTTTGGCAACCTCCTCAACAGTCTAAAAGTTAATCATACCCAAAACCTTGTCCGTTGCCCCGGCATTACCGGTTACATAAGTCCCCGCATTCGTACCGGTCTCGCGCAAGAAGCTTTCATCTTCCAGCATACGGTCAAGCAACGCTTTCAGTTCTTCATAACTCTTGATAGAGAACCCGCCTTTTGCCTCCAAGAGCTGAACGGCTTCCTGGAATTTCTGGTACTTCGGTCCAAAGATTACCGGAATGCCATATACGGCAGCTTCCAACGTATTATGGATACCCACTCCGAACCCGCCGCCGATATAGGCAATCTCTCCATAGCGATAGATGGAGGAAAGCAGGCCGAAGCAGTCTATTATCAGGCAATCCGCCTTACGGACATTCTTTTCGTCGGCACGGGTATAACGCACATACGGACGCTTCAGCTTACGGATTATCTCTACCAAATGATTTTCGTCGATTACATGCGGAGCGATAATCAGCTTCACTTCCGGATGCTGATTAAAGTATTCGATAAACAAATCCTCGTCGGGCTGCCAGGAACTTCCGGCAACAAAAGTCATCGTATTGTTCTTGAACAACTCAACCAAAGGCAAGTCTTTAGCCTCTTCCCGAATTTGAAGCACGCGGTCAAAACGGGTATCCCCCACCACAGTCACCCGGTTGATGCCAATCTTCGCCAGATAACGCTTGGAGCGCTCGTTCTGCACGAAGATGTGGTCGAAGTTGCGCAGCACATTCCTATACGTACCGCCGTACCATTTAAAGAAAATCTGCCCGCGGCGAAAGATGGAAGACACGCTATAAACGGGGATGCGGCGCTTATGCAACTCATCCAGATAGTTCTTCCAAAACTCATACTTGATAAAAAACGCCATGCAGGGATTCACCAGGTCAAGAAACTTCCTCACATTGCGCGGTTTGTCGAAAGGCAGATAACACACGATATCCGCCCCCCGGTAGTTCTTGCGCACTTCATAACCCGACGGCGAAAAGAATGTCAGCAAAATACGATAATCCGGATATTTGGCACGTATCTTCTCAATCAGCGGGCGTCCCTGTTCAAACTCTCCCAAAGAGGCAGCGTGAAACCAGATATAACGCGCATCCTTCTCCAGCTGCTGCCGAAGAAGTTCGTACACTACCCAGTGCCCCTTCATCATCTTCCGCGGTTTACGGCTGAAAGGAGCCACCAGGTGCACCGCAATATCATAGAGTATTATTGCTAAATTATAAAACATACTTTTCTCCGCTTCAACTTATTTCAGAACGTCGATGGCACGCTGTATGCGGGCAAGCGTCTCTTCTTTGCCCAACAATGCGGTAATATCGAACATGTGCGGTCCTTTACACTCTCCTACCACAGCCAGCCGGAAAGCATTCATCACATTACCCATGTGATATCCTTTCTCCGTAATCCAGCCGATAACTACATCTTCCGACGGTTTAGAGGAGAAATCTCCAATGCCCCGAAGCACTTCCATCAATTCCGTCATGATGCGCGGAGTATCTTCCGACCAACGTTTCTTCACATCCTTCTCGGCATACTGCTCAGGAGCAACAAAGAAGAAACGTGCCTGATCCCACAGTTCCTTCACGAAGTTGACGCGGCCCTTTACCAGAGAGACTACCGTAGTAAGGAGCGCATCGCTGTATGCACCAAGGTCTACACCGTGCTCTTTCAGTACCGGCTTGAAAAGTTCCGCAAGCTCCTCGTCCGATTTCTGAAGAATATATTCATGGTTAAACCAGATACCTTTCTTATAGTCGAACTTAGCGCCCGATTTGCTGCAATGACTCAGATTGAACAGTTTTACAAGTTCATCCATCGACATCAGTTCCTGGTCGTTACCCGGGTTCCAGCCCAGCAAGGCAAGGAAATTGATGACAGCTTCCGGCAGATAGCCCGATTCGCGATAGCCCGAAGACACTTCGCCCGACTTGGGGTCGTGCCATTCCAGCGGAAATACCGGGAAGCCCAGACGGTCGCCGTCGCGCTTGCTGAGCTTACCGTTACCTTCGGGCTTCAGCAACAGCGGCAGGTGTGCGAACGCCGGCATCGTATCTTCCCAGCCGAAAGCACGGTACAGCAGCACATGCAACGGAGCGGAAGGCAGCCACTCTTCACCGCGGATAACGTGGGAAACTTCCATCAAATGGTCATCCACAATATTTGCCAGGTGATAGGTAGGCAGTTCGTCCGCCGATTTGTAAAGCACCTTATCGTCAAGGATAGACGAGTTTATCACGACCTCGCCACGTATCAAGTCGTTCACATGCACATCTTCGTCCGGCTCTATCTTGAAACGGACCACATACTGCCTGCCTTCGGCAATCAGCGCGTCCACTTCCTCTTTGGGCATCGTCAGCGAATTACGCATCTGCATGCGTGTAGAAGCGTCGTACTGGAAATTGGCAATCTCCGCACGCTTGGCTTTCAGCTCCTGCGGAGTATCGAAAGCGATATATGCCTTGCCGGCATCCAGCAACACCTGTACATACTTCTTGTATATGTCGCGGCGTTCGGACTGACGGTACGGACCATGTTCTCCACCAAAGCTGACACCCTCGTCAAAAGGAATGCCCAACCACTTGAAAGACTCCAATATATATTCTTCCGCCCCCGGCACAAACCGGTTGGAATCGGTATCCTCAATGCGGAAAATCAAATCTCCTCCATGCTGACGGGCAAAGAGATAATTATACAACGCAGTGCGCACACCACCGATGTGCAACGCCCCCGTAGGACTCGGGGCAAAACGGACTCTGACTTTTCTTTCTGTCATAATCTATCTTACTTATAACTAAATTAGACGGCAAAATTAAACCTTTTTTTCCATACTATTGTTTTTTTTTGTACTTTTCGCAAAAATTTCAACCGATATGAACTATTTCAAAGGTAAAAACAAAGAGTTCTCGTTCAGAGATTTGATATATAAGGCACTTATTTTTATAGGTACGGTGGGAGTTATTGTCTATTTCCTGCCGAGAGACGGTAAGTTTAATTACCAGTTTGACATTGACAAACCCTGGAAGTACGGGCAACTGATGGCTACCTTCGACTTCCCCATTTACAAAGACGACCAAGTCGTAAAAAAAGAACAAGACAGCATTCTGGCCGCTTTCCAACCCTATTTTCAATTGGACAAGAGCACCGGGAAAGAGGCGCTCAAGAAACTTAAGAACGACTATCAGACTCATCTGCGTGACATTCTGCCCTCTTCCGATTACATCCGCCATATCGAAAAAATACTATCCGAGGTGTACCGGGCGGGCATCCTTTCCACTGAAGAACTTGCCCGGCTGCACAAAGACAGCACATCTGCCGTTATGGTGGTAGACGACAAGCTTGCCAACCAACGGAGCATCGACAAACTCTACTCCGTAAAGCAGGCATATGCCTACCTGCTTACGGCCGACACCGTACACTATCGCCCGAACATACTCCGGCAGTGTTCCCTCAACGAATACCTCTCTCCCAACCTCACCTACGATGCCCGGCGGACAGAGACCGCCAAGGAAGAAATCCTCGACAACTATTCATGGGCAAACGGCATCGTACAGAGCGGGCAGAAAATCATCGACCGCGGCGAGATAGTGAGCCGGGAAACCTACAACATCCTCGAAAGCCTGCGCAAAGAGTCCATCCAGCGCAGCGAGTCCATCGGGCAGAAACAACTGATGCTGGCAGGACAGATTCTGTACGTCGGCATCTTCATATTGTGCTTCATGCTTTATCTCGACCTCTTCCGCAAAGATTATTACAACCGCAAAGGCAACCTCGCGCTGCTTTTCACCCTTATCATGTTCTATTGTGTGGTAACGGCCGTTATGGTAACAAACAATATATTCAACGTATACATCATTCCCTATGCCATGCTGCCCGTCATTATCCGCGTGTTTCTCGACTCACGGACAGCCTTTCTCACACAGGTCGTCACAATACTGATTTGTTCCATCTGCCTGCGCTATCCGCACGAGTTCATCCTGCTGCAACTAACGGCAGGTTTGGTTGCGATTTTCAGTTTGAGAGAATTATCGCAACGCTCGCAGTTGTTCCGCACGGCCATCCTGGTGATTCTGACTTATGCAGCCGTTTATTTCGCTTTTGAACTGATAACGGAAAACGACCTTTCCAAACTGAACGGCAGTATGTACACCTACTTCGTGATAAACGGCGTGTTGCTGCTTTTCACGTATCCGTTGCTTTTCCTGGTGGAAAAGACCTTCGGCTTCACTTCGAATGTTACTTTGGTGGAATTGTCCAACATCAACAACAGTTTGCTGCGGCGCATGTCGGAAACCGTACCCGGCACATTCCAGCATTCCATGCAGGTAGCCAACCTCGCAGCCGAAGCAGCCAACCGCATCGGCGCAAACAGCCAGTTGGTGCGTACAGGCGCTTTATACCATGACATCGGCAAAATGGAGAATCCGGCATTCTTTACCGAAAACCAGTCGGGCGGTGTCAATCCGCACAAGAATCTCGGTTACGAGCAGAGTGCACAAGTCGTCATCGGACATGTAACGGACGGATTGAAACTGGCCGAGAAGAACAACCTGCCTAAAGTCATCAAGGATTTCATTACTACCCACCACGGTAGGGGAAAGACAAAATACTTCTACATATCCTGGAAAAACGAGCATCCCGGCGAAGAACCCGACAACGAATCATTCACCTATCCCGGTCCCAACCCTTTCAGCAAGGAACAAGCCATCCTGATGATGGCGGATTCCGTAGAGGCAGCCTCGCGCAGCCTGCCCGAATATACGGAAGAGAGCATCAGCAACCTGGTAGACAAGATTATCGATTCGCAGGTGGAGGAAGGTTATTTCAGGGAGTGCCCCGTCACGTTCAAGGACATAGCAACGGTAAAAGCCGTTTTCAAAGAAAAATTGAAAACCATCTACCACACCCGCATCAGTTACCCGGAACTTAAAAAGCAAGACCTATGAAAATCAGTACCAAAGAACAGCAAAGAGCGGAATTTCTGTTGCAAAGCCAACGGATTCAACTGCATCAGATTGAAAGTTTCAGTTTCATGGAACGATACCCCCGGCAGGCGCATAAGGGTGTCCCGGCAGAAAAAGCCAAATACGGCCCCGGAATATTCGTTTTCCACCTAAAGGAAAAACAGGATAAGGTAATATACATGCCTCCCTTCAGGCATCCTTCATCACTCGTCCGCTTTCTGGTGTCGCAAGGAGTGCCTTTTGCCAACTATGTTCCGCGCGAACGGAGCATGGAAACCCTCCCGGAGGAAACTTACCGGCGTCCCTCGCTGTATATGTTTTGGTTCTTCATATTATTCCTCATGTTCCTGATATTGGGTTACTATTCCGTCAGCATCGATGCATGGTGGGGATTCATTCCGGCCATCCTGTCCTTCGGACTGAGCCTTTTCTTCATTTGCATGCTGATGACCCGGTTCTGCTACCTGACGCTGGACAACGAAAATCTCACCGTGCACAGTGCAGGCAGGACAATCCGCTATCCGTATACAGACCTGCGCAAGGTCAACTTCGATTTTGCCCGGGAGCAGACTTTCACCCACGTCATGGAATTGCTCGACAAGGACTACCGTTACCGTCTTTTCTACATCGGCCGGGTTTCAAGGAAGAAGCTGAATGAGATTGCCGAACGGTTGCAGCAGGCCGGAGTGGATGCAACGTGCAGCCTCAACGACAACAAGCGTTTTTATCATGACAACAGGCATTGAGCGGTGATTATTCGCCAACCGCTCCGAGCAATCCGGCACAGGCGTCTTCCAATATATCGAGTACGTATTCAAACCCCTCGGCCCCGCCATAATAAGGGTCGGGCACGTAATCGGCATGGGCAAACTTAGTACAGTATTCCGTCATGCGATGTATCTTTCCGCATGCTTCCACAGAAGGGGCACGCTCTTTCAAATCATCAATATTACGGTCATCCATTCCGATAATCAAATCGAACTCATAGAAATCATCCGTACGTACCGGACGGGAACGGTGCGTCAGGTTGTAACCCCGACGGGCGGCATGGGCACGCATCCTGCTGTCGGGCAGCTCTCCCTGATGATAGGAAAGAATACCTGCCGAGTCGATAACGAACTCATCTTCACGCCCTGCCTCTTCTATCAAATGCCTCATCACCCCTTCCGCCGAAGAAGAACGGCAAATGTTGCCCAGGCAAACAAACAATATCTTTTTCTTCTCTTTCATACTCAAACTCATATTAAACATTCCGTAACCCGCACTACGGCTATCTACATCGGGTCTACATCATAATATACAATCAGCGACTTGAAACGGTCTTCCATTATCATCTCCTTCTGTACCTGCAGCAACAATTCGCGGACACGCGCCATAGGAGCTTTGGTTTCAATCTTCACTACAATTTTGCGGATAAACAGCGTCTGCACACGTGCCACCGGCGGTTTATCCGGCCCTAACACCCGATTGCCGAAGATGGCACGCAGCTTGCCCGCCATAGTCTGCGCCATCAAATCGAGCAGGGCCTCATTGCGGTTCTTCAGATACACATATATGAGGCGGTAATAAGGGGGATAATGAAACATCTGCCGCTCGGCAAGCTGTCCGTCGACCATGCCTTCGTAGTCGTTGGCAATTACCTGAGGGATGATGGGATGCTCAATGCTCTTGGTCTGCAACACTACCCTGCCCCTTTTATTCTTCCGTCCGGCACGCCCTGCCACCTGCGCCATCAACTGGAAAGCACGCTCATAGGCACGAAAATCCGGATAGTTCAGCATCGTATCCGCATTCAGAATGCCTACCACGCTTACGTGGTCAAAGTCCAGCCCTTTGGAAACCATTTGCGTACCGATAAGAATATCCGTCTTTCCCTGTTCAAAATCGGCGATGATACGCTCGTAGGCCGCGCGTGTGCGGGTGGTATCCAGGTCCATACGGGCAACGGTCGCTTCGGGAAACAGGAGTTTGACGTCGTCCTCTATCTTTTCCGTACCGAAACCGCGGTTGCGCAAGTCCGTTCCTTCGCAAGCGGGACAGATGCGGGGCAGTTGATAGGTATATCCGCAATAGTGGCAGGTCAGCTGGTTCAGTCCTTTGTGATAGGTCAGGCTGACATCGCAGTTCTTACATTTGGGAACCCACCCGCACGTATGGCATTCTATCATCGGGGCAAACCCCCTGCGGTTCTGAAACAGAATAACCTGTTCTTTCCGCTCCAGTGCCTCGCGGACATATTGCAGCAACAAAGGGGAAAAGGGCCCGTTCATCCGCTTCTTGCGCTGCAACTCCTTGATGTCTACCGGAATAATCTCCGGCAACTGTATCTCCTTGTACCTCTCCTTCAGCTCCACCAGCCCGTACTTTCCGGACATGGCGTTGTGCCAGGTTTCTATGGAAGGCGTCGCCGTGCCCAGCAGAGTCTTGGCGCCATACAGCGCAGCCAGCACAGTGGCGGCATTACGTGCATGGTAGCGGGGGGCGGGGTCCTGTTGCTTATATGTATTTTCGTGCTCCTCGTCCACGATAACCAGGCCCAGCTTGCGGAAGGGCAGGAACACGGAAGAACGCACTCCCAGAATGATGTCATATCCGCTGTCCGAAAGCTGTTTCTGCCAAATTTCCACCCGTTCGGCATCCGGAAACTTGGAGTGATAGATGCCCAGACGCGAACCGAACACCCGTTGCAGCCTTTCGGTAATCTGTGTGGTCAGGGCTATTTCCGGCAACAGATACAGCACCTGCTTCCCTTGCCGGATAACTTTTTCTATCAGATGGATGTAAATCTCCGTCTTTCCGCTGGACGTGACTCCATGCAGCAAACAGACGTTCTTTGTCCGGAAACTTTCCACAATGCTGTCGTATGCCCGCTGCTGATGCTCGCTCAAAGGATTTAAAGGGAGGGTTGTCCGGGCAGCGGCTACGTTCAGCCTACCTATTTCCTGCTGGTATACCTCAAAGACCCCACGCTCCACCAACCCGTTGAACACGGCAGGCGTAGCGGAAGTCCGCTGCAAAAGTTCCTTCTTGGTGACTTCTTTCGGCGTTGTACCCAAGCAGGCGGAAAGTTCGATGTACTTCATCAGCAAGTCCAACTGTTTGGGAGCGCGACGCTGCAGTTCGTCAAAGAAGAAATGCAGACGGTGTTCGTTGCCTGCCGCTTCCGTCAGGCGTACGCGGGTCTCGGTCTTGGGCTTGTAGGTGCGCTTCAGTTCTTCTTTCACAAAGACCGCCTCTTTATCCAGCAAGGATTTAATTACGGACAGGATATTCCTGATGCCGCTCTCCTTTTCCAGTTTCGTAATGCACTGTTCCGGCTCCGCGGCAAGCAGGTCCAGTATCTTCTGTTCCTTTTCGGGCAGTTGCACATCCGATTCGAAATCAGGATTATACTCCACGATGGTCTCGCTCTCCAGCTTCAGGCCTGAAGGAAGCGCCGCTTTATAGACATCGCCCCGGGTACAGAGATAATAATCCGCCAGCCAGTCCCAAAACCTGAACTGCTCGGGCAGCAGGATGGGATGCGCATCCAGCAGGGCACTCACTTCCTTTACCTCGTACCCGGCCGGTGCGGAATAGTGTATGTTCTGCACAATAGCCGTATAGTATTTCTTCCGTCCGAAAGGAACGACCACCCGGCAGCCAATCTGTACACTCCCCGCCATATCCTCCGGCAGCGAGTATGTAAAGCAGGCATGCAGGGGAAGGGGCAATATGACATCTACGAACTTTTCCATTGCAACGGCAAAGATAACGTAAAAAAACGGCGTTGCCAATCAAAATCGGCAACGCCATACAGAGATAATCCCGTTATATCTTTAGAACAGGTAAGCAGCGGAAATCTGCCAGGTCTTATTCTTTGTTCCGATAGCCTCACTGGCACTCTTCCAGGTGAACGAGTCACCGCAAGGAATCGTATAGTTGAAACCTATCTGCAAATGCCGAACCAGTTTCACACCGGCTCCCACATTGATACCCACCTGCGCTTTCTTGCTTTCCAGCTTTCTTCCATCTTCAAAATTCTTATCACCCTTGAAGTTGAAGAAGAAGTCCGGACCGGCCGCTACATAAATACCCAGCATACTGCCCAGACCGATGGAATATTTCAGATTGACAGGTATGTCCAGCCCCGATTGCTTCATATCAAGGCCTTCCATCTTATCGCCTTTCTGAGAATACAGCAACGCACCGTCCACTCCCAATCCTATAACGGGAATCGTTATTTCCGCCATAGGTCCGAAAAAGAATCCGGTAGAGTTGTCTTTCATTCCTTCTAACTTGAGTTTCGACAAGTTCACACCGCCTTTTACACCAAACTTAATCAACTGAGCTTGGGCAGGCATAGCCAATGCCATGCAGCATACAGCTATCATAAAAACACTAAAGAACTTTTTCATAATTCAATACGTTTAAATTTCGCGGACAAATATATGCAAATTATCCCTTAAAAAAACAACAGGCATTCCGAATTGTTCAAAATTAAAACAAGAGTTCCGGTGCGCCACCGGTGGAAAACCGTCCCAATCTCCAGCCCAGAGCATTCCGTATGCCGGTGTTTTTCCACGACATCCCTTATGTATAAAGGAGAAATACCCTATGCAAAAACCTGCTATGCCACATCGTTTTCCTCGTCCTGCAACTGCGGGCTGTACGGCCCGCATATGGAAACCGTACGGCCCGCAACCGGCAACCGGAGAGCCCGCAATTGGAAAACGAGGTTTTACATCCGGCTTTCCTACATTATACATGCTGTAAAACGACAAAACCAATGAGCTACAGTGACATTAAGCCGCAGAGTTTGGAACGCTCCGCCCTTGAAAAACGGAGTTTTTTAACCGCCGTTAACAAATTTCGCTTCACATAGGTTTTATATCTGAGTATAAACCTGTTACAACAAAAAAGAAGGATAAAAGTGACGACCAGAAGTGACGACAAACAATTGGTCAACACTCTCGTCACCGTTGTCAACACCTTCTCCATCTCCTTTCTGCAAAGGGATAGAACGCTACCGGTGACGAGTGACGAGAAAAAACGTGTTTTCTTTTTTAGGAGATTAAAAATGCAAGATAGGCATCGGAAAGCATAGATTGACTACCTTTGCAAAACATTATTCAAAAAAACACATTTCTTTATTACGGAGTATGATAGAAATCAGGAAAACAGATATTGCAGAACTCGGCATCCTTATGGAGCTTTTTGAACAGGGAAAGCGCATCATGCGCAAAAGCGGAAACATGAAGCAGTGGACCGGCGGCTATCCCGATGAAGAACTTGTAAAGAAGGACATCGAGAACGGAAACAGCTACGTATGCCTCGATGAAGAACGGAACATAGTAGGGACTTTCACCTTTATACAAGGGAACGACCCTACTTACGCCCGAATTTACGAAGGAGCCTGGAGTGACGACACGCGTCCCTACGGCGTCATCCACCGCCTGGCAAGCACGGAGCAAAGCAAAGGGGTGGCATCCGCCTGCCTGCAATGGTGCTACCGCCAGATTCCCAACCTACGGGCAGACACGCACCGCGACAACCATATCCTGCAACATATCCTCAAAAAGCACGGCTTCCAATATTGCGGCATCATATACCTGCAGAATGGAGACGAACGGCTGGCTTTCCAGAAGCTGTAGCGACGGCACACGCACCAAACTCATACGGGCTGGCTGCCGCCATACTTCTTCTTCAGCTCCTCCACGGTTGTTCCGGTGAAATACTCTTCCACGAAATCCCAACGCTGGTCGTCGGTCAGAGTATCCGTACCGAAGAAAAAGGAGAACAGCTCAATCTGCTCCTCGAAGATACGTTCGTTCGTGTCCAGTATAAGATTATGATATTCGTCGGAATCCGCCAACTGTTGCAGAAGTTCCGGGTTATCGAACCGCACATGCACGCAAGGCGTACCGCCTCCCTCGACGCTGAACGACAGGCAGTCGAGCATGGAAAGAAGGTTGAGCAACATATTCAAATCGGAGAACGGAGTGCAATAGAACTGCAAGCGGTCGCCCCTGTTGCCTGCGATACGCTGGGCGAACAGCTTCTGATAACGGGACAGAAGCAGGTCGAAACCTTTGGTGACGGTAAACGAGAGTTCGTTCGAGTCTTTCTTCTTGACGCTGCTGATGTAACTTACGCTGCGCCCCTCCTCGGTGCGGCTTTCCAGCAACGAACCGATGAAACGTTTGGCCGACGGCACATCCATGCCGTGCTCGGCAAACACTGCACGCAACTCCTCCTCGTCGAAACGGCCTTTCGACTTCAGCAAAGCTGTTTTCAGCATCGATACCAGGCTCTTGAACAAAGCATCCATGCGCTGGCGGATAACCGTTGCATCCTCTTTCAGCAACACTTCGTGCTTGCCCACTGAAACAGCACGTGAACCTTCCCACAACATGCCGCTGTTCAGTTTCTGCTTGAACTCCCTGTATCCCAACTCCGGAAAACGCTCTTCCCAAAGAGTGTCCAAACGGGCACGGTAGACTCCCTCTTCACCGTCCACCCCGGTAAGGTAGGCATGGAATTCGCGCGCAAAGGCATCGCCCGTCTTGTCCTGGATGTAACCCTCCGTCAACAGATTTTGCGGACTCACCTCCAGCAGACGTGTGCCGTAGCGTTGCTCCAAATCATCCTCCAGCCACAGCAGGGCCGTTTTGATAAGCTGCCCCAGCTCGGCCTCGTACTCCAGCTTATTCTTGGTACGCGGCAGCTTCACCACGAACTCAAAGTCGGACAGGGAAACAAGTATCTCTTCCTTCTTCCCTTTCATCCGATATACCTCCATGAGTTTCTTCAGGATAAGTTCCAACTGGTCCTGCCCGATGTTGCCGGTCTGGTGCAGACGCTTCATGTAATAAAAGTCGCGTTCGTGATAATCGGTGGCGGCAATACCCTGCACGTCCGCATCACGGGCGGCACGGCCTATTTCCTGAATGTAATCGACAAACGTGCTGGAAGGCGCCACGTGGTAAACACGGTCGATGTCGCTGATGTCCACTCCCATGCCGAAAGCTTTTGTAGCAACAATCATCCGCTTCGTGCCCTCTTTAAAATCCCTGACGATGGCAGCCTTCTGCGCCTTGTCCTTCTTGCCGTAGTAGGAGGCCACCAGACGCCAGTCGGCAGGAGCCACCCAGGTCTTGATACGCATATCTATGCCACCGGCAAAAGGATAGTAAAGCAGTGCCTTATGCCCGTCGAGAAACTCTTCCACACGCTCGGATATGACGCGTTGCTTGCCTTTGTCATAAGTCTCCCCCTCTTCCAACGTGAGCCGGCGGATGTCAAAACCGATGTTCTTGCGCCTGACCGTACCTACATAAAGTATGCAAGGCTCCATTTGCAGGGAGCGGATGGTATCGAATACCATATCGTTGCCGCCTTTGGGGTTCCACACGGCAGTGGCGGTCAGGGCAAACAGGGGAAACGAATAACCGAGGTTCTGCTTCAATGCGCCCAAATAACGCCCCAGAAACCAATAGTCCACGCGGAACTCTTTGCCCCAGGTGGTTACCGTATGCGCCTCATCGACAACAACCATACCGATGCGGCGGTTGCCGATAAAATGTCTGATGTCGTAGGAGAGCAACAGCTCCGGCGAAAGATAGAACAAGTCGATTTCCCCCTCACGCACCGCCCGGTACACTTCCATCTTCTGCTCCGGCGAAAGGTCGGAAGACGCATATGCCACACGTTCATACCCTACGTCCTGCAAGCCTTCCACCTGGTCCACTATCAATGCTTTCAAAGGAGAGACAACGATAGTCAGCAGGTTATATTCTTTTCCCAGATAGATGGCGGGAAGTTGGAACAAGAGAGACTTTCCCGCACCGGTCGGAGCAGTCAGCAGGATATTGTCGGGCTGTTCGCCGCCTTTGTATGCCTTTTCCGCTTCCCGGATTACATTTTCAACCAGTTGTCCCTGAGAGATACAGAGAGTATCCCTGTTTTTAAACAAATCATCGTAAATTTCGAGATTGCGGAACCCGTCGTAACCATAGGTCTCTTTCAGCAGTTCCATTACACTTTGCCGGCACTCCCCGGGCAAGTGGCGTTCTTTCAATACGGGCAAGCGGTGTGCCTCTCCTGTTTGTGTCATCATTAATATAATGGGGGATTAAAAAGAAAAAAAGATAGTATCCCGGCCATAGTAAAGGCCTTCGTACTACCTCTTTCTATAATTTGTATATCCGTAAGCCGACGGATGAAATTCAATCAAAGCGCATCAATACTCCTCTTCGTTGAAGAAGAAATCTTCTTTGCTGGGATAATCAGGCCAAATATCTTCAATACTTTCATAAATCTCGCCTTCATCTTCCATTTCCTGCAGGTTCTCAATAACCTCAAGCGGAGCACCCGAACGCATGGCATAATCAATCAATTCGTCCTTAGTTGCCGGCCAAGGGGCATCTTCCAGTTTAGATGCCAATTCCAATGTCCAATACATAGTTTCTAAGTATTAAAATTGTGAGTAGTAATTCCTTTCTTTATTTTTCGGCAAAAGTATAACAAAATATTTCACTTGCAACTATTATTCCAAAATATTTCTCCTTTTTTCTCGTCTTGGTTCATTTTACGCGAAAGAACGAACAAATAGTCAGATAGACGGTTTACATAGGCCAACAGCTCGGAAGAGATGTCCGTCTGTTCCGCCAAGGCAAGAATGCGACGTTCGGTACGGCGGCAAACGGTACGGCAGATATGACAAACGGCAGCTCCGCGACTCCCGCCCGGAAGAATAAAAGCAGAGAGAGGGGGAAGCTTGTCGTCCAGCCGGTCTATCTCGCGCTCTATCGTCTCCACCTGTTCCGGGGTGATGATACTCACCTCCTTCAGCCGTGTCTTTTCACGATCCGTAGCAAGGTAAGAACCTATTGCAAACAATCTGTCCTGGACTTGCTGCAGGAACTGCCTGTCGGGCTCGTCGGAAAGGAAAGTAATCAGAAACCCCAGATTGGAATTCAGTTCGTCCACCGTACCGTAGGCTTCGAGGCGGATGTGGGTTTTAGGAACACGCGTGCCTCCTACAAGGGAAGTGGTTCCTTTATCTCCGGTCTTTGTATATACAAGGCTTTTCTTCATAATGGTCTTTTTTCCTTTGAAACGCCTAAAGGTAATCAAAAGTTGACAATATAGTCTTGTTTTATCCTGGTTTTATCAAAGAAAATAATACCGAGATCGTAAAGGTCGAAAGTGATGCCTGCCTTTTCGTGCCGGCTGATACGCCTCCAAACAGCACGCATCCGGGAAGTATAACGGATACCTTCGATTACAAAGACGGACGTTTGCGCAGTGCGGTCGGCACAGATACGGAACACCTCTTCCACAAACTCCGGACGGCGGTAATCGTGCAGGTATAAAAAGTCGACAGACGCGCCACTCTCCAGAAACAGTTCGGACAGGTCGGCGGCAGCAGTGTAGTCCGCCCCTTCCTTCGCAGCTTTCAGATATAAGGAAGAGGCAGCCTGCATACCTGCATCCACAATCGTAGCCGGCTGTGCATAATTTACCAGCCGGAACAGAAGCCGTTTCACCTTTAAGGACTCGTACCCCCATGCCCGGTCTTTCTGCGGCATAAGCCGCTTCTGCTCGGAAGCCAGCTCCTTATACTTATAATAAGGAGTAGTTTCATAGATAACGTGCGTTATCAGGTTGAAGGCAAAAGGCGAGTGCACCCCGTAACCGCAACGGTGGCGGAATCGGTACAGCCAGATAAAAGGGCGCTTTAGCGCAAGTAACATACGGTTCATCACAAGTTAATTCTTTATTGTGTTGCAAAAATACGGAAAAACCTGAAACGGAAGCTAACCGCACAGCTTTCCTTTGATAACCGTTCCCCCGCCGGACGAATAATTTTCCCGAAATGTACCGTATCCGGGAACCATTCCCACTGCAGAATGTTCTCTATGAAAATAACCCAAAACCCAACGGATAATGAAAAAATCGATACTGTTAATGGGCCTTGCAGCTCTCATAGCAAGCTGTTCGGACGATGACCGGAACAACGATACGGATAATCAGCATCTTGTCAGTCCCTCAATGGCTGTGAGCATCAGCAACACCGACGGCCGCCAAAGCCCGTTTACCGGCATTCTTACAATTATGCCATGCGATGCAAACAGTTCCATATACTATGGAAATTATGTAAAAGGGAAACTGTCTCCTTTCTACGGCTATTACCGGGTAAAGGACGGAAGTTTCCATGACAATTCCATCAATAGGGAGATTTCTCTGCCGATAGGCACTTACAATATGATTTATTGGGGAACACCCCAATACCAGACTCCCATTTATGCCCACCCTGCCATAAAAGAGGCGGCTCACAGCATAGGAGCCGATATGTCCAAACAGTCTCTCGGCTTGTTCAGAATATCAGCCGATACCATTTACTATCCCGTATTCGACCTGGTGTACGCCATACAGCCGGTAAACATCGGAAGCGAAAGCCTCAGTGGCTCTTTAAAACGAGTGGTAGCCGGAATAAAGGTTGTCCTGAAGGACAAAGACAATGCCGTACTAAGTTCCAGTATAGACAGTGTGGCCGTACGCATCACCAACATTTACAGCGAACTCAATTATTATACGGGAAAACCGCAAGGTACACCACGTACAATCGCGTTCCCTCTGATTCGTTCGAACGATGGTACTCAGATGAGCAACAGCACCGTTATGCTGTTCCCGTCCGCCGGAAAACCGGAATTCCAACTGGCAATCATTCTTAAAAACGGTAATGTGAAAAGCTTCAGACAAGCATTGAGCAGCCCGCTCGATGCCAATGCCAAACTGACATTAACGTTAAGTCTGGGTGATATTTTCTCTGAAGAATCCTCCGGTGACTTTACCGTCGATGACTGGAACGAGAAAAACGAGAATATTGATATACCGATAATAGAGTAGCCGAATATTATAAAGAGTCTTTCCGTACGGAACAGAGCTGCCGGTGTTACCATGAAATAACCCTTTGCCGTTCCGATTCTTAACAACAATGCTATTCTATATATTCATTCTATGACAAGCTCTCGAACTTTTTTCTGTGCTCCATTATTGATTGCATATTATTTTGCGCCCATTCAGTTAACGATATAATGATAGGGACAAGGCTTTTCCTGTTGCTGTCAACTCATACTCCACTCTTATCGGAACTTCCGGAAAAACGGTTCGTTTTACCAGTCCGTCAGCTTCCAATATCTGTAGCGTATTAGACAACACTTTGGTTGATATATCAGGAATTTGCCTCGCTAATTGGTTGAAACGGGTTGAACCATTCTCATTCAGAATGAAAACAACTAACAATGCCCACTTATTACCAAAACGTGCAACGACATTCCGAATAGGGCAAATCTCAATGATAGATTTTTTTTCTTCTTTTTTCGTCATGACAATCTATTGTTTTTCTGCATAAGTAACCTCCGGGTAACTTTGATACATATTTGTAACTTCTTGTATTGCAAATAATTGATTCATATATTTGCAGTATCAAAAAGAAAGCAATTATCCAATGCAAAGTTAGTTAATTTGCGATACGTAATCAATAGAAGTATAAACATCAAAATTAAAAGCTATGAAACAGATTGAAAAAACAGCATCAGCGACAAACTTCACCGCTATCAACTTAGGCAAGTTAAATGAATTAGGAGATTACCTGTTGGAACTTGCTCCTGAAATAAAAATTCCGGGAAAAGTGTTTGGCGGGGCTGCACTTCAAGCCACAGGAAGCGAATTTTCATTCCAGTTATTCCAACCGGGAACAGAAACCGGCTTTCTTCATACTCACCAAACGCATGAAGAACTTTATTTCTTCCTTAGTGGAAACGGAGAATTTCAAGTAGACGGCCAAGTATTCCCTGTTTCGGAAGGAAGTGTGGTACGTGTAGCCCCTAAAGGTAAAAGGTCTGTCCGGAACAACGGCATAATTCCCCTTATTATGCTTTGCATTCAATATAAGGCTGCAACATTCGCACAAGAAGATACAACAGACGGAAATATATTAAACGAACCGGTAAGATGGTAACATTATGAAACAGGACTAGACCCGAATATTTTTGTGCAAAAGTATAAAATCCTGTTGCCCAATGAGGAAGAAATAACGAGATTTCTTTCAAAGGAGACAGGCTAACAACTTTCAATAAAAACAAAGATTTAGTTCATTTTAGATATACAAGAGAAATGGACTAAACTTAATCATTGACAAATAGCGAGAAGGCTTGCACCTGACCGATGCAAGCCTTCTCGCTATTTGTCATTTTCCGATAAGTCACCAAGTAAATGTGTACTTCTTCTCATCCCCCTCGTCTTTTATAAGCAGTTGCGTAGGATAACCGTCGGAATTCAGTGTCCACTTATAATTCGATAATTCAACAGAAGTATCATCAGCATCACGCATCGCAAGCGGCAGATGCTTGGTAGCCTTGCCAAGCATACCTCCGTAGTAGGCATATATCATCTCATCCATATCCACATCCAGCAGTTCGTCGAACATCATCAGGCAACCCTTGTTATCAATGGGAGTTGCAATCTCGCCCGTCGTATAGTCTATGATAGCACCGTCCTCCCACTCGTCATTGCCGTCAAGAACTCCGTCGCCATTCATATCTCCACCACCCATATAGCTTGTGGAAGTCTTCACAGCGTCACCATCTTTATAAGTGATTTTCGTCAACTCACCGCTACCTTCAGAACGTCTCATTTCTATGAGATGACCGTCGGCATCGTACTTCATCTCCCAAGTGAACTCACTGGCATCGGAAGTGCCGGCGTGGTCTATGGAGTTGCAATATTCCACATAGCCATTGCTGTTGAGCTGCAAGTTCAGTTCGGTAACATCGCCCTCGTCATCTGTCACGGTGATTTTTGCGCGGTCTTTCGTTGCATCTGCCTTCGTTTCGGCAAAGAAATACTCGAAGACGGCTTTTTCCCCATCCTCACCTATGATACTTGTCACGATTTTATATTTAAGCATATAATTTAGCAAGTCTATATAAG
>ULVT01001508.1_pt1 | contig 21422 bp, 20 predicted proteins | sample 1959701 | NCBI WGS metagenome assembly ULVT01 (sample SAMEA4835793, study PRJEB28245) | human gut metagenome | biome: gut microbiome; material: fecal sample | place: Denmark | collected 2008
GAGAATCCTTCACCAGCACGGATGCGTTGATGAAGGATCTGTTGGATGCTTAAGTCGGTTTTTCGCACAACGCAATTCAAAAAGGATTTCAAGGCTCTGCTTAAAAAGCATTACAATCCCGATAAGCTTAGACAGGCCATCGACACGCTCATGGCCCAGGACAAACAGTTGCTCAGCACAAAATACCGCGACCATCAGCTGACCGGAAGTTGGAAGGGATACCGCGAGATCCACATCGAGGGTGACTGGCTCGTCATTTACCGTGTGGAGAAGCAGGAGCTGCAACTCGTGCTCACACGCACCGGATCGCATGATGATCTGTTCTAGCGATTACCCGATTACCGATTATTTGAACAGGTCGAACAGGCTGAACGCGGTCTTCTTGTAGATGGCGTTGTACAGCTTGCGCTTGGGATGCAACCACCCCATGCCCTTCTTGCCATAGCCGGGGATCAGCGCCCGCTTGACCGCACGGGTGGCACGCCCCTTCGTTCGCGCGGACAGGCTCTTCTTCCAGCTGGGCTTTCACATTCCGTACTTAATGACGGCCTCTTTTCGGATGGTTACCTCACATTGTGACGCACACACGGCAAGTCGGGAGCCCACGCTTGGCCATATTTTGTCGCTCATTCAGATACAAAGAGCAAGAATGCAGTGCAGCCTCTCCACCACACCATCAAAAGAAGAAACGCATGAGATTCTGCCACCGACCCGTATTTGGTAGTTTGCGTAGAAAGGCATGGCCTCCATTCATCGCCTACTACAGAACAAATCGACGATTTCGATGGAATCTTTATCAGTTGCCGAATATCTCCTCATGGGTACCCGCACGAAGAAACCATGCAGTGCCATCTTCCCGAATCCAAACGGCGAGCCAGTCACCAGCATTGCCGACATGGCATTCGACCACACGCTCCCACTCGCCGCCTTGCAGGCGATGCGCACGATGACGCCGACGAAGCGTCTCCTTTGCCTCATCCGTATCTTCAAGCACCAAGCGGATGACGTTCTTCAACTCAGTGAAATCAACGTGCTTGCGTTTCAGACGCTTGATGTCGCGCTGGAATGCCTTCGTGTATTCCGCATTGAGCACGATCAAATCCCCAAGGAATCAAACATCTCATCAGCAGTATGAAACCGCGGATCGCCTTTCCCGGAACGTTCGTGAACCTCCCGCAAGGCAGAAAGCGTTTCGGCCGGAACTTCACTTTGATACGAAAGATTCAGTGGAATACGCTTTTCCCTGACGATCTGCCGGTAGAAGGCACGGGTCACGCTGGAAAGGTCGAATCCGAAATCCTCGGCGATGTCGGAGGCCTTCTGCTTGGTGTCCGAATCCACGCGGACAGTCACTGACGACATAGTCATATTTTCTCCGTTCCCCAAATGCCCAACACCGTAAGACAAACAATTACTATTATCTTACATCATTCAGCAGTGATACATATTGCACCCCATCTGTTCATCTGGGGAATATGGCACATCGCGCTATAACCGCATTCAGGCTTCAGACTTCCGACCGCCTCGGATTGGTCACTCTGCTCGCTCTTCTCTTTCTCAATACCGCGCAAGGCTTCCTTCACACCATTTCTCACCGCCCATTTGATGATGTAGTACATCACGATGAGCACGATAATCGCGGTGCCACCACTAATGCCGAGTTCTTCCCACATGTCTCTCTTCAGTTCCAGTTGAACGATATCTTCCCTTGGTTACGCTACGGCGCGTTACGCACATTCTACAGTCTCGCGACGAACGACGGGAGGGAAGGGAGGGACGGTTTCAGCCACCGGTATCGCCAAATCTAACGGGAGTTTGAGACCCACACATCTGGATTGGAACACATGTGTTTTTCCCCTTTAGTCCGGATTACTTGAACAGGTCGAACAAGCTGAACGTGGTCTTCTTGTAGATGGTGTTGTACAGTTTGCGCTTGGGGTGCAGCCATCCCATGCCCTTCTTGCCGTAGCCGGGGATCAGCGCACGCTTGACCGCGCGGGTGGCGCGGCCCTTCGTGCGTGCGGACAGGCTCTTCTTCCAACTGGGTTTCCTCATTCCGCACTTTATGACGGCCTCTTTTCGGATGACTACCTCACATTGTGCCGCGCCCACAGCAAACCGACAAGTCAGGAACCCATACTTGGCTATGCTCCATCACTCGTCCAGGCACAAGGGGCAAGGGGCAAGGATTGCGGTGCGGACCCTATCAAAACATGAACATCAGGAGCCTGCAACTGCATCTCGGAACATGCGATAAGGTGGAACCAATGACAGAAAGGCGGTGCGGCTATGAGTGCTTGGATGATTCGCGCGGGACACGGTGGGGTGTACGCGGAAGACTGGCTTGACAAGGGGAAGATCGGCATCGGTTGGGATTTTGGAAGCAAGGATATCGCTTCCATGAAACGCGAGCAGATCCGAGCCACATATCTAGCCGAGCATCCCAATGAAAGTAAAAACAGGGTGGCTGCCATCGTCGGTCAGGTGTACCGTTTCGCACACGAGATGACACAAGGACAGACCGTCGTCATGTACGATCCGGCGAGCCGTCTTTATCATATTGGCGCCATCACCGGCGATTGCGTTCCCACGCGTGATGAAGATGACCCCACCTATACCCGTACCGTTCGTTGGGAGACATCCGCATCACGCGATGCGCTCAAGCAATCCTCCAAAAACTCCCTCGGCGGCATCCAGACTATTTTCGCCGTGTCGGACGAGGTCATGAACGACCTCCAATCAGCCACGGGGACTTCGCAGCCGATTCCGGAGGAAGCGGCAGGCGAAGACGCCTCCGACGACAATGAGGACGCCCGCGCCGCCACATATGACAATGGCATCGAACTTATCAAGGACCGCGTGAACCAACTTGACTGGGAGGACATGGAACGCCTCGTAGCAGGACTACTCAAAGCCATGGGATATTGCGCTCGGATCACGCCGAAAGGGCCGGACGGCGGCCGCGATGTCATAGCATCTCCCGATGCCCTTGGACTGGAATCGCCACGTATCGTGGTCGAAGTCAAACACCGCAAGGGTGCCATGGGAGCACCTGCGATCCGTTCCTTCATTGGCGGCCTACGCACGAACGACCGCGGACTTTATGTCTCCACCGGAGGTTTCACCAGAGAAGCCCGATACGAGGCGGACCGCTCCAATGTTCCCATGCGTCTGCTCGACCTCGACGGATTCGTCCGCCATTATGTTGATGTGTATGACAAGACCGATGAGGAGACGCGCGATATTCTGCCGTTGACCCGTATTTGGTGGCCTGCATAAAGAAAACATGACTTCTTGAAACACAAATTCTGATCAAAGCTCAATGCAGCAGTATCTACACGATCCGAACATTATCGGCATCAAAGATACATTTACCTGATTTCTATAAGGGTGAACCAAGCCTTCCAAACCACTCGCATATCAGACATGACAAGGTAATGATGAATAGTACTTTCTCTTTCCAAGACGATTCCCCATTGAGCAAGCAAAAGGCCGGCAATAAAACGGTCTCTAGTCTGGACAGGTTCGGCAGGACGACGCTCATAAGGAATCTTGCACAAGCAATCAGCGCATCAGTTTCCAAGAATGGAAGTCTGGTCGTAAGTCTTGAGGGACCTTGGGGATCCGGTAAGACGTCTGCAAAAAATATGCTGGAGGAATCACTCACCGAATGCTGGGCGAACAAGAGAAAACACTCAAATAATTACCCACGTTTGATAAATGCAGAATTCGATCCCTGGCTTTTTTCTGGAAGCAATGATGTGGTCTCCCTGATGTTTTCATCAATCATTAATGCGATAGACGTGTATTTACCCGAAGAATTGGAAAAAAGAACCTCTTTTAGCAGAAAAATCGAAGCCACTGGAAAAGCCCTCGACATCGCCTCCCATATTGATCCAAGTGGAATCTTAAAATCTGCATCGGATGCACTGCAATGGGTATCCGAAAACCTGAATCCTACAGATAACAACGTTAAGTCCCTGATTCAAGCTCGCAATGAATTAATCAGGCAATTGCGATCACTTCCAGAAGACTATGCGATAGTCGTTTATATTGATGAAATCGACAGACTCGACGATAAGGATATTGCCGCTCTGTTTAAAGCCTTGAAATCCGTTGGCAATCTGCCTCACGTCATTTACGTGCCGGTGTTTGACCGGGAGATTGTTGCCGCAGCCCTTGACAGAGTGACACAACAAGGTAGAGGCAATCAATATCTCGAGAAGATTATCCAGATTCCAATCGTACTTCCCAAAATACCAATAGAAGTTGTTTGGGAAGATTTTATGAAAGAAATAAGCTTCTATAACAAATCAGCAATCAAACAAAAACACCTTGCACATAATGTTTTTGAACTGAAAAATGATATATTCGCAAAACTTGAACATCATTTGATGGTTCTTAAAAAATATGATATAGCTCCCATAAAGTGTGACAACAATACAGCTCTAAGGGAGAGTTATCTGGGACAAGAGTCTAAATTAATAGGCTACATAGCAAAAAATAAATATATCTTAGAAGAGGATATCAAAGAAAATAGGCAGATGCTAGAAGATAGCCTTATGAACAAGGTATCCGACATGGCAGATTTCATCATAACCGAAAAAGGTAAGTTGACAGGTATCTTTAACGGAAATGAAGAGGATAGCCTAGTAGATTTTATTACGAGAGATAAATCGAGACTAATATTCTTCATTTCAGAAAATAAATCTATTCTAGCGAATTATTTTATAGATAAGCCAGAAGACTCAGACAGTTTTCTTAAAGAGAATAAACAATATCTCGCTCTTTATACCGTAAAGAACGAGAATGCTTTAGCTAGTTATATTGCAAAAAACGCAAACACGTTAGCAGATTTTCTCACAGTTAATCCGAACATATTAGATGAATATATTCAAGAACATTCTGAGCAAATAAAAGCCCACCTTTCCTCTTTAAACAATTACATTCAGAATAAAGCTCAAATAATAGAATGCTTTAAAGACGAATATATCTTAAAAAGATATATTACGGATTGCATAAATATGGTAGTACCTTATCTAATACGCAACAAATCGTTACGTGACAGCAAATCTCCAGAGGAATCTTTTATTAACAAAAATGAAGATGAATTAGCATATTTCGCCCTTCAAGAAACAGATAGACTCGCCGGCTTCATTGGAAAATATACGAGAGAAACGGCAGACTACTTCAATCGGAATAAAGATATTCTAAAAAAATTTATTACAGAATATAGGAATTCTGCAGAGTTTCAGTGTGACAATATTCTGAAAAGCTACATTCATGAAAAAATAGACTCCAAATCGTATCTATATCATTTCATTACAGATTTCGAAAAAGAATTACATCAATCAGTTACGGAATTCAAAAAAGAGCCTTCCAAAGACTTACTAAATTCCTGCGTGAAACCTTTTGTACATAATTTCCGCGATGCACATCGCATACTCAACGCATTCAGGATTCCCGCACTACAACTCAGAAATGAAATCAACCTAACAGAATTACTATATCTGACTGTAATTAAACTCTACGATCATGTTTTCTATGATTGGATATATCAACATCGCGACAGTCTTTTAGATAATTCGCTAACGCTGCCAGAAAAAAACATGGCGGAAAAATACGATGAAGATATCGACAGTAAACTTAAGAGTCTTCCATTCAACAATGAAAATCCATCTGATAATGTCATTGCTCGTAGACGTGATGCATTATCCATTTTATTTCCTAAATACCAGATGATGCATCTCAATGCCATTTACGCAACTGATAAAACAACTATCTTCGTTACCTGTGACAGAACCTCTGTGAGCATCAGCGACCCAAATTTCTTTGAAAAATATTTTCTTGATGAGGACTTCGATTCTCATCCCTCTCAATCCAGCGAAGATATAGAAAAATAAGACAGATGCATAGGTATTTAAAATTTCAGCGAAAAGCATCGGACTGTTCAAACCCGCATCTGCTAGACAGTAAATGATAAGTAAACTCATTTTTTAAGCAATCCATGCATTCCAATGGAATGAAGCAAGATGACGCTCAAAAGAATTAAAAAACTCTTGGCTATTCCTCCACTAGAATAGGCGCTGTGACTCAGGGCTTTATCGATAACAAGACTTCGCTGGTCAAGGACGACCTTGTTCGTACGATACGCGAGGGGGACAGGATATCCATCGCGGCGGCATCGTTCTCGATGTACGCGTATAGGGAGTTGCGCGAGCAATTGGAGAGCTCAGGCTCATTCCGTTTTATTTACACGTCGAAGACGTTCACTGAGGATGCCACCACGAAGGAGCAACGTGAGTTCTACATCCCTCGCCTGGAACGCGAGCAGAACCTGTACGGTACCCCGTTGGAAATTCGCCTACGCAATGAGCTCACCCAGAAGGCAATCGCCACGGAATGCGCCGATTGGATCCGACGCAAGAAGGCGCGTTTCATGTCATTCGACGAGGAATCGGACATCACTCCGTCCCTCGTCGTGGAACATAATAACGAGAAAACCGCGTACATGCCGTTCAACGAGTTCACGACCACACAGCTGGGCGTGAGCCGACATGCCGCCTCGTACCAAGGCGTCGCCAAGATGGAAGACTTCATGGCGGAGGGATTTCTGGACAAAATCAACGAGGCATGGAGCAGCGGCGACTTGCATGACGTGACCGACAAGGTCATCGACGGCATCGAGCGCATGTACCAAGAAAACCCGCCCGAACTCGTCTACTACATGGCGCTATACCGCATCTTCAGCGAATTCCTCGACGATATCTCCGAGGACGTGCTGCCGAAGGAGGGCACCGGTTTCCGTGAAAGCCTGATCTGGAACAAGCTGTACGACTTCCAGAAGGACGCGGCCCTCGCGATCATCAACAAACTCGAAACATACGACGGCTGCATCCTCGCGGATTCGGTCGGTTTGGGCAAGACGTTCACCGCGCTAGCCGTGATCAAGTACTTCGAGGCCCGCAACCGCAACGTGCTCGTCCTGTGCCCGAAGAAGCTCAAGGACAACTGGGTCACATACAAGTCGAACGCGACGAACAACCCAATCGCCGGCGACCACCTGCGTTACGATGTGCTGTTCCATACGGATCTGAGCCGCACACGAGGCGATACGATCATGAGCATTCCGATTGAGCGGATCAACTGGGGTAACTATGACCTCGTGGTCATCGATGAGTCGCACAACTTCCGCAATGGCGCAGACAGCGCCGCCAAGGCCGACGACAAAGAAAACCGATACCAGAAACTCCTCAACAAGGTCATCCATTCCGGCGTGCCTACAAAGGTGCTTATGCTCTCCGCCACCCCGGTGAACAATCGTTTCCGAGATCTGCAGAACCAGCTCGAACTGGCCTACGGCGACAAAGGCGATGAATGGTCCAGGAAGCTCGGGCTTTCCACCAATATCGATATGGCGTTCCGCAACGCGCAGAAGGCTTACGGTGTCTGGTCGAAACTCGAACCGGAGGAACGCAGCACCAAACGTCTGATGGACATGCTCGACTTCGATTTCTTCCGTATCCTCGATCAGGTCACCGTCGCACGCAGCCGCCGCCACATCCGTAACCATTACGATATGGATGCGATCGGCGGCTTCCCTGAACGTCTCCGCCCGCAGACCATCCGCCCGGCGCTGTCCACGGAAAGCGACTGCGTATCCTACGACGAGATCTATGACGAGCTGGAAAGGCTCACCCTCGCGCTATACACGCCGTCCGAATTCGTGCTCGAATCGCGCATGAGCAAGTACTTCGACAATGACAAAATCGAAGGCCTGACAATCCGGGGCCGAGAAACGGGTGTGCGCAAGCTCATGGCCACGAACTTGCTCAAACGTTTCGAGAGCAGCGTCCACTCGTTCCGCATGACATTGAACCGCGTGCTCGGCTACATGTCGGATACGGTCGGCACGATCGACTCGTATGAGGAATACCGTGCCAAGCATTACGACACCGGCGTGCTTGAGCAAATTGATATTGATCGTTTCGACGACGGATTCGACCTGGATCAGGATGATACGGAGAGTATGGATCCTGACGAGTTCGCCACCAAAGGCAAGACCCGATTCCTGCTGTCCGACATGGATTGGTGCACCTGGCGCGATTGCATTCTTCGCGACATGGATGTCATCCACCGCCTGCTGAACATGGTCTCCAGCATCGACGCGGCACACGACGCGAAGCTGCAGCGTCTGTACCGGACCATCAGCGACAAGCAGAACCAGCCCATCAACCCCGGCAACCACAAGATCCTCATCTTCACCGCATTCGCAGACACCGCCGACTACCTGTACGAGCACGTCAGCAAATACGCCGGCATGCTGGGATTGAATACCGCGGAAGTGACCGGCACGAATCCGGGACGATGCACAGTCAAGAAGGTAGGCGGTCACATGTCCGACATCCTGGCATGCTTCTCCCCTATTTCAAAGGAACGCGATATAACTGTGCCCCGGTTGAAAGACACAAACATCGACATTCTGATCGCCACAGACTGTATCTCCGAAGGGCAGAATCTGCAGGATTGCGACATGATGGTCAACTACGACATCCATTGGAATCCTGTGCGTATCATCCAGCGTTTTGGCCGCATCGACCGTATCGGTTCGACGAACAAGCGTATCCAACTGGTCAACTATTGGCCCGACGTGGATCTCGACAAATATCTCAAGCTCAAAGACAGAGTCGAGGCGCGCATGAAGGTTGCTGTGATGGCTTCTACCGGCGACGATGACTACATCAATCCCGACGAGAAGGGAGATTTGGAGTACCGGGAACGCCAGCTCAGGCAAATGCAGGACGAGGTACTTGATCTTGAAGATGTGGACGGCGGCGTCAGCATCACCGACCTCGGTCTCAATGAGTTCCGCATGGATCTGGTCGGTTATCACCGAGACAATCCCGACATCGAACGCACACCTACGGGCATCAACGCAGTGGTCGAGGGCGACGAGCCCGGCATCCTGTTCGTGCTGCGCAACACGAACAAGGACGTGAAGGCCATGGGCCGCAACCCGATCCACCCGTATTATCTTGTGCATGTCGGCGACGACGGAAGGATCCTGCACGGGCATCTGAATGCCAAGGACTGCCTCGACGTGATGCGCAAGCTGTGCAAAGGCAAGGATACATATGATCCGCGCCTATGCCGTGCATACAATCGGTTCACCCATGACGGCAAGGACATGCGCCACGCATCCGACCTGCTGCGTGAAGCGGTCAGAAGCATCATGGACCAGGATGATGCGACTGCGGCCGACAGCTTCTTCACCGGATCCATGGGATCTTTTCTTGACGAGAACGTGAAGGGGCTCGACGATTTCGAACTGGTTTGTTTCCTCGTCATCCGACCTGCAACGGGAGGTAAGTCATGAGCGGCATCGAATCATGCGGGCCGGTGACCGCACTCACGTTGGGACTGCCCAGTACCACCGCGGTCATGCATCCGAGGGGACGGCTCACCAAAGAACGCTTCTATACGAACACCAAAGTAGGCAAACGCTTACGGCAGCATTTCATCGAGGACATCGACTCAATCACCATGCTCGCCGTAATCCGCGAGCAGGAGACCGGCATACCGGCAGGACCGCTCACTAACGAAATCAACGTGATTGGCCTGGAGCAATCCACGGAACATCCGCCGCTGGAGGTCATGGAGCACATCGCCCGCACCCGCGACGAGCTGACCCGGCACAGGTCGCGTATCCTGTTCGTCTGCATGAATGGCAGCATGACAAAATTCGCGGTGTTCCGCAATGCGAACGTGGCCGAGGGGCTCACGGAGGGCTCGGTCCATATGGGAGAACCGGTGGAATGCGAATCCGCACGCGTCCGTCTGAACGGAACCGATCTGGACGCCGTATGGGATTCCCTGTGCGCGGAGACCATCCTCGGCGCGTCGGATCCGACGCGCGTCGACCGACGCATCGTATCCCGCACGCGCATAATGAGACTTACCAAGGAGATAGACCAGCTGGAACGGCGCCACGCCAAAGCCGTCCAGATAGGCCAGAGGAACAGGCTATGGGACGAGCTGCAGGCCAAACGGCGCGAGCTCGAACAGGAACAGCAAGGAGAAACACTGTGAGTGACATCGAGAAGATCCACGGCATCACACCGGATCTGACCAGGGAGAACGTGGACAGGCTGCTCGCCCTGTTTCCAGACGTGGCCACCGAGATCACTGACCCGAAGACCGGCAGAACCGAACGCGCGGTGGACTTCGACGCGCTGAAAGAGCGACTTAGTGATGTGGCGGAAGGCAACCGGGAACGCTACCAGTTCACCTGGCCCGGCAAACGCGAGGCGAAACGCCTCGCCCGCGAACCCATCGCCAAGACCCTGCGACCCGTCAAGGAACGCAGCAAGGACTGGGACACCACCAAGAACCTGTACATCGAGGGAGACAACCTCGACGCGTTGAAACTCCTGCGCGAGAACTACGCCGGCAAGGTCAAGCTCATCTACATCGATCCGCCATACAATACAGGTCATGATTTTGTCTACGATGACGATTTCTCCCAGACCCAGGATGAATTCAGTTCCGAAAGCGGCGAGTACAACGAGGATGGTGGACGTCTGGTTGCCAATACCGAAAGCAACGGCCGCTTCCATTCCGACTGGTGTTCTATGATATATCCACGTCTTTTGCTTGCACGCGATCTTCTTACTTCTGATGGTGCAATTTTCATTAGTATTGATGATAACGAGTACCTTAATATGAGAGCTCTGTGCAATGAGATATTTGGAGCTGCCAATTTTGTCGCTTCAATTGTCTGGCAAAAAACGTTGACCCGGCGCAATGATGCTCAGCAAATATCAACAGCGCATGATTATGTGCTAGTCTTCGCTAAACAACTTTCCAGTTTGAAAATCCAACATGAACCTGTTGGAGAGAAGCAACGTGCCACATATACAAACCGTGACAATGATCCACGAGGTGATTGGCTAGCGGTTCCTTTTCATGCACCCAATATTCGGCCCAATCTCACATATCCAATCGTTTTGCCCTCCGGCAGAGAAGTAATACCCCCTAAAGGACGTTGTTGGAGTACCTCGAAAGATAATTTCGATGCTTTAGTCGCTGATGGACGAATCTGGTTCGGCAAAGATGGCGATGGCATGCCTCAGAGAAAGAAATATTGGGGGGAAAGAGAACAGGATGAGGGTGTTGTTCCTTGGACCTGGTGGTCATATGAATTTGCCGGTGAGAATCGTGAGGCGACGAAGGAATTAAAAGCACTTTTTGAAGGTGCAACTATCTTTTCCGCGCCTAAGCCGGTGAAACTAATCTCAAGGATTCTTAATCTAATTGATACGAAAGAGTCTACCATTGTTGACTTTTTTCTGGATCTGCGACAAGTGCTGAAGCAGTCATGCGAACCAACCTCGTAGATGAAGGATCCCGTCGCTTTATTCTCGTTCAGTTACCTGAAAAATGCGACAACGGAAGTGTTGGAGCTGAATTGGGCTACAACAATTTGTGCGAAATCGGCGAGGAACGTATCCGTCGTGCCGGAGAGAAAATCAAGTCCGAAATTGAAGCGGAGAATGCACAGCTGACGCTTGATGGCACTCCCAAGAAAGTACCGGACATCGGCTTCCGTGTACTTCGTGTGGATGATTCGAATTACGAGGACAGGCGTAAGAACGTCGGCTCATACTCCCAGGCTGATCTTGACTTTGATGTGGATATCACGAAGTCCGATCGTTCGAACCTGGATCTGTTGTTCGAAGCGTTGCCGAAATTCCAACTGCCATATGATGTCAGAATCAACACTTTGTCCGGCGATGAATTCGATGGGCATACCGTGTACAGCGTGGATGATGGACGGCTGCTCGCGTGCTTCGAAGCAGACATTCCCGAATCGTTGGTCCGTGCGATGGCTGCGTTCAGCCCGCGCCCGTCCTATGCGCTGGTCTCCGAGCACAGTCTTCCAGACAGCGCGGCGCGCACAAACTTCGTCGAAATCTTCAAACAGTCCGCCGATTCAAAGACCGGTAGCACGAAGCCTTACATCATCTGAGGCAGCTGATTATGCAATTCCAATTTTCTCAATACCAGTACCAGACCGATGCCGCCGACGCGGTATGCGACGTGTTCGACGGGCAACCGTTGCAGGACGGCGTCTCCTACATCCGCGACGTAGGTATTCGCAAGCCCGTCTTCCCTGACCCCGAGCCCATTCAGGACACGTTGTTCGAGGATAACAGACCTAAACAAGCAACATTCAACTCCTATGACGAAGATGATGACACCGGCTACCGCAATGCGGATTTGCTGCTGACCTACGAACGACTGCTCGCCAACGTCAAGAACGTACAACGACGGCAGAACCTAGAGGAGTCTCCGAAGCTGTATGCCGATCCGGCCGGCGCGGTCGAACTGGATGTGGAAATGGAGACCGGCACGGGCAAGACGTTCGTGTACACGAAGACCATGTTCGAGCTGAACCGCCGGTACGGCTGGTCGAAGTTCATCGTCGTGGTACCGTCCATCGCCATCCGCGAGGGCGTCGCCAAATCATTGGACATGACCAACGACTATTTCTACACGTCCGGTCGCGACGGCAACGAGGGATACGGGAAGAAGCTGCACTCCTTCATCTACGATTCGTCGAGTCTGACCAGACTGGATGAATTCGCCCAGTCCTCGGATATTCAGGTGATGATCATCAACATGCAGGCGTTCAACACATCCATGAAGGAGAACGGGCGCAACAAGGACGCGCGAATCATCTTCTCTGAACGCGATAATTTCGGATCGCGTCGCCCGATCGACGTGATCAGCGCGACCCATCCGATCATGATCTTGGACGAGCCGCAGAAGATGGGCGGCAAGGCCACGCAGGCCGGCATCCGCCTGTTCAGGCCGCTGTTCACGCTGAACTACTCCGCCACGCACAAGACCAGACACGACCTCGTGTACGCGCTGGACGCGCTGGACGCGTACAACCAGCGTCTGGTCAAGCGCATCGAGGTCAAGGGCTTCGAGCTGAACAACATGCGCGGCACCGACGGCTACCTGTACCTGCAGGACATCATCGTCAGCAGGAACAAGGCGCCGCAGGCGCGCATCGAATACAAGAGGCTGTCCGTTTCCGGCAAGATCGTGACCGCATCCGCCCTGTTCGATGAGGGCGACGACCTCTACACCTCATCCGGCGAATTGGAGGCGTACCGCGACGGCTGGCGCATAGCGCCCGACGGCATCGTGCCCGACGGTTTGGAGCCTGGACGGACCGGCTACGTGAGGTTCATGAACGGCGAGACGCTCGGCAAGGGCAGGATCATGAACGACGGGTCCGAGGCGGACATGCGCCGCGTGCAGATCCGCGAGACCATCCTCTCCCACCTGCACAAGGAGGAGCATCTGTGGGCCCGGGGCATCAAGTGCCTGAGCCTGTTCTTCATCGACGAGGTGGCGAAATACCGCCGGTACGACGATGACGGCGAGCCGTTGAACGGCGAGTACGCGAACATGTTCGAGCAGGAGTACGACCGCTGCGTGCATGATTTCATCGAGAACCGTCTCGACGACGGATCCGGCTATCTCGACTGGCTGCGCACCACGCACGGCCGTTACGTGCACAAGGGATATTTCAGCATCGACAAGCACGGCCATTCCATCGACTCGAAGGTCAAACGCGGGTCGGAGGACAGCGACGACATCAGCGCATACGACCTGATTCTGAAGAACAAGGAACGCCTGCTGAGCTTCGAAGAGCCCACGAGGTTCATCTTCAGCCATTCCGCGCTGCGCGAGGGATGGGACAATCCCAACGTGTTCCAGATCTGCACGTTGAAGCATTCGGACAACGAAGTCGGCAAACGACAGGAGGTTGGCCGCGGACTGCGCCTGTGCGTGAACCGCGAGGGCGTGCGCCAGGACCGCAACCTGCTCGGCGATGCGGAATTCCTTGATGTGAACCTGCTGACCGTGATCGCGTCGGAAAGCTACGAGAGGTTCGCCGAAGGCCTGCAGAGGGACATCGAGACCGACCTGCGAGAGCGGCCAATCGTCATCAACGATGCGTTCTTCGCCAAGACATGCGTTCCGGCCGACAAGCTCGGTCCGAAGTATGCGGGCTTGGGAGACGTGTCGTTCAGCAAGGACGAGGCGCGTGACATCGTGTACGTGCTGACCGTGGACCGGCTCATCGACCGCGACGGCAAGCTGACCGCCAAGTACAAGGAAGAGCGTTTTGGCAAGGATGCGGTGGAACTTCTGCCAGAACCCTTGCGAAAGAAGGTCCCGGCAATCCGTCTCGTGCTGGACAGCGTGGTGGAAGGCACCACCAAGGTGCTGATCGGCAACGCATTGAAGCGTAAGGTACATGGCAATCCGCTCAATGCCAACTGGCAGAAGAAGGAGTTCCAGGAGCTCTGGAAGCGCATCAACCACAAGTATGCGTATACCGTCAGCTTCAACGACGACGAACTCGTCAAAAACGCAGTCAAGGCAATTGACGAGCGTCTGGTCGTATCGAAACTGTCCTACACGGTCACGCGCGGCATCCAGAAGGAGAATGCCTCACGCGACGAGCTCGCAGACCGCACACACTTCCACAGGAACGACTCCCATACCGGCGACCTGGACGTCGACGCTTCGAACGGCGTGAAATACGACCTGCTCGGAGAGATCGCACAGGCCGCGACCATTACGCGCCGGTGCGCCGCGCACATCCTCAAGGGCATCCGCCCGGACAAGTTCCTCATGTTCCGTGACAATCCGGAGCAATTCATCGCGAGGGTCGGCCGTCTGATCGTCCAGGAGAAAGCGAACATGGTCGTTGACCATATCTGCTACGACCGGATCGAAGGCGAATACGATTCGAGCATCTTCACTGCGGGCGGCAACAATCGTGATGAGGCCGAGGGATATCAGGCGTCCAAGTGCGTGCAGGACTGGGTGTTCCCCGACGGCAAAACAGAAAGCGATTTCGCCAGGAACCTCGACAGCGCGGCGGAGGTCGCGGTGTACGCGAAACTGCCGCGTGGATTCCAGATTCCGACTCCGGTAGGCAACTATGCCCCCGACTGGGCCGTGGCTTTCCGCGATGACAGTGGTCTCAAGCACCTGTTCTTCGTGGCCGAGACCAAGGGAAGCCTGGAATCGTTCGACCTGCGCGGAATCGAGAACAGCAAGATAGCCTGTGCGAAACGACTGTTCAACCAACTCGATCTCGCAGATGGAACCCGTTACGAGCAGGCCACCACCTATCAGACCCTGCTCGACGAAGTAAAGGCACTGCAATAGGAAAACTCAATATCATATGTGTATGATTGCCCGTCAATTGATGGGCAATCATACACATATAGTGACACTTTTACTTCTAATAACACATCACAGATATTTAGTTTTTATCTGCTGTATTCTTCATTCAGATGTTTTCTAAGGGCAAGCAAAAATTCCAACAAGTCCTCTTTACATTCTTTTTGCTTTTTATTTAAGATGCAAATCATCTTTTTAGAAGTATCCACATAAGCTGTATCTGACATGGAGCATAGAAGTTCATTAATGTGCTCTGACAGCAACAAAGAAGATGGCACAACTACTTTTCTTGACTTACTTTCAAAAATTGGATTTGCTGAAACAATATGTCCCGTATATAGCAAAAGAAGTACACGCAGTTCATCAGAGGCAAGAACATGTTTGTTCAACAGTCTATGACTATCCTCAGATAACAAAAGATCAAAATCAATTGAATCTCCTATCAATATTTTCAAATTTATTGCAACATTACAAGATAAATTTAAGATTATTTTATCTGAACCTTTAATTATATCTTGAATACTCACTCCTGACCAACAACTACTAAATACATAATTAGCCAATGTGCTTATAACACAACATATTAAAGTTATAAAAAAAAATAATTATCATTACTCTTAGCTATATATTTCAATAACGCGGAGAAAAATATAATCACTAACCAAATTGATATTATTTCGATTTTTTTGGGATTAACATATTTTGAATATGGCATCACTGGAGGATAAAGCCATGGAACATTTTGTATCAAAAGCAATGCTCCCACACCGGTAGCGTAAACCGCAGTAAGCACTAATCCTCCAATAAGGTTTCCCGATATATATGTGACTAGCAACATAAGAGCAAGCATAATTAGAAGAGCTGTACCCATGTAACGCATAGCGATGCTGAACAAATTGAATAATGCGACATGTTCAAATGTATCTTCCGGAGCAAACAAAGCAATTATTTCAAATACAGCGAGCAGAGAAAAAGCTAATACATACCTCACCAAAGAATTATTCAGTACGGAAATTATAGAGTTTAATGGGCGAAATATAGAATTCAGTGGACTAACTCTTAAATTAAACACGGCAGAGCAGAAAAGACATATTGAAAATATCAACAAAACCCAAAGCAACACGCGTCGAGAATTCTTTTTGTACCCATTTTTGTTTTCTTTTTTTATCCAAATTTTTTCTTCTATCTTTAATATTCTTGTCAGTAAATTATCTTTATTCTCTTGTTCTATATTATCACTTGATAATAGTTTTATTATTTGTGTTTCATTAATTTTTTCAGCTGAAAGCTTTTTATTAGAAATCACCATTTCTTCCAATCTGCATCGATACAATAAAACCAATGACACAGAGCAGCATGGTTCATCCTCTCCGTAAATCCCCAAACTATTTTCTTGTTCTGCACTGTTCTATGTCAAACAATCATCATCCAACTTCCTCTACAACACTTCCTACCAATTTCTCCGATCTGTTCCACTTCCATGTTCTCCCCATTTTGATGAGGCACACTATGCTAAATGTTTATAGTATTGCTTTTCTCGTTTTGACGAGTGACATGCGGACAATACGCATTCACCATGAGCCATGTTTTCTTTGCGAGCGCGATGGGTTCTCAGCAGATAGGGCTTGCATTCAAGTTAACAACTCAATCAAAGCATACTCACGCATTTGCGCGCATTTGTGCGCACTCAGCGTCTTGATTACATACTTCGTCATTCATGTGGCATGTGTTCAATTGCCAAGAAAATCAACGATGCTCCCTTGAAAATCCTTGGCAGCAAAACGCACACCGAGGCATGAAATCAGAAATAAGCAAGCTGCAATCGCGTCATCAGAAACCGAATCGCGTCGCAATCGCGTCATAAACGCGTCATCGTAATCCGAATCCCGTCATAATCACGTCATAATCCCGCCATGAGCAAGCAGCCGTTAGATGCCAGAAGCTGAGTCAGCACATCAGTCGGCCGGGCTTGCACACTTGCACGCACTTTCACGCATCCAGCATCTCGATTACATACTTCGTCATTCGTGCGGCATGTTCAATCGCCATAGAATGTACAGTCCTTTATATCAGCGCCCACCCAAGGCTACGTTTACGTCCTGAAATGCGGTGGGCCTCTTTTCTATCTCTTTGCTGCTATGGTAGCAACAGTAGCATCCAAGCTTCTTAACAATGCTCAAATCTAGGGGGCTCCTTCTTTACCAAGCCGCATAGGCATGCATAAATCAACTAATACCCGCCTTTTCTGAACTACACTGTTCCTAGAAGAGTTTCAGCGTTGAAAGGGGTAACCGGCGGCGCGCAAAGGTGGGTTTCTGAGGGGGATCGTCGCATCGGCGGCGACCTATGCCGTCAAAACGGCGGTCGATATCGCGGTCAACCCGGAGAACATGCAGAAGGTGGCGCAGCTTGTCAGCGAGCAACAGGTAGGCAGCAAACTCAAACAGGCCGCCGCGAGCATGCATCTGCCGGCCGCACTTAGCCCATCCGCAAGAGTCGCCAAGCAACTTGACACCATCGAGGAGACGCTGAAGCAATACGCCGACCGATTTCCCGTAAACGCACCAGTCGAACGATGGAAGAGCACCCTGCAAAGCCTTCGTCTTATGGACACCATGAATAGATCCACAACCGGCAGCGAGCATAAGATCCGCTTGGAAAAGCTCCAGGCACAGACCGAGGCCCTGTTCAACGAGATCTTCCAGTCCCTTGACTCGGGCGATGCCCAGATCGAAGACTGACCACTTCCCCACCGTTTTTATACCTGTCTCCCGCCACTCCCAAGCGCACCGACGCGTCTGCCGATCGTATACTGCTACCAAGTGGATTTGAAGGGAAAACCATGATCGACGACGATTCCAACGAACTCATCCCATTCGAAGGCGGAGACGGTGATGCCGACGCCAGCACCGGGAACAACAATCCAGACGGCACGCAAAGCGTCACCATCATCCAAGACGAACAAGACATCGTCTTCCTCGGCGACGCCGGTACCATAGATCTCTGGCTCAAGGACGAAGGCTTCGATTCCAAAGCATTCAAAGCCAAAGCCGTGCAGACCATTTCATCGGCCAGCAAAGGCGCACAGGCGGCCGGCAATGCCATGGCCGAAAGCGAACGTTGGGTAAAACTCACCAAGGAATCGGCTGAGCTGGTCGCCAAATACGGCAAGAACTGCAAGAAAGGACCGTTCCAAGCCGGTGCTGTACGGCAACCGAACGGGCGCATCATCAAACATCTGCAATTCACCCAGCCAGGGCAACTCAACCCCGCCATGCTCACCGGCATCAGCGGCGTCATGGCACAGATGGCTCTGGAACAGGCTGTCTCCGAAATCACCGATTATCTGAAGGAAATCGATGCGAAGCTCGACGATCTGCTGCGCGACCAGAAGGACCAGACCGTCAGCAAACTCGCCGGAATCTCCCACATGATTGACGAGACCATGCTCATCTACCAGCAGGTCGGTTCGATCAGCGAAACCACATGGTCCAAGGTGTCAAGCTGCCCACAAGACATCGCTACCATCCAGGCATATGCGATCGCCAAGATCAAGGGACTCACCGAAAAAGTAGAACGTGAGCAGGATCCCAAGCAGATCCGCCCGCTGACCCAGCAGATCCGACAGGAAATCCACCAATGGCTGGGCATGCTCGCATCCGCGGTCAAAATGCAGGATCAGGTCTCCTGCATCGAGCTCGCACGCGTATGCCAAGGAGAGCCGGAACAGCTCGAAGCGCACAAGAAGGGCATTGTGCTCGCCAGGAACAAGCGCCTCGAGGAAATCGAGCAGTCGCTCAATGCATTGGGCGAGCAGCTGGAGGCAAAGGCGAACACCGTGGGCGGGCAGGTATTGCTGAACCCATACAGCTCACCTCATGCCATCGCCAACATCGAGAGCATCACCGGCGATCTCAATGCATTCGCCAATACATTGCAGCTCAGGCATATCCATCTGCAAGTCGAGGGCGGACCTACCTGGATCCAAGCCGCAGGCAAGGCCGTAGACGATACCGGCAAAGCCCTGCTGAACGCCGGGAACCAAGCCGCGCACGCCGTCCAAGACACCGGCAACGCGATAGCGAAAGGCGTGCAAGACACCGGCGCCGCCGTTGCCAAGGGAATGCATGACGCCGGAGACCAGGCCGCACACATCGCATAGAACGCGGGCAACGCTATCGCGAAAGATCCACAGGGCGCGGGTGCCGGCTTAGCCGATGGGGTGCAGCAGCTCGGCAAAGGCATAGCCGACGGATTGAAGCAGCTCCCGGAAATCAAACTGCCTAAATTCGGGTGGGGCAAGAAATAAACCAAGACCCGCGCTATGGTCTGAGGGGGTGTGTTCGGTTTAGGAGACATGCTCCCGGCTCACTTTTTAACGTTTTGTATGCCCCTCCGTCAGCAACCCGTATGCCCAAGCTTCCACGCGAAGCATATCCCTGAGAATATCCTCAGGCAACTTGCGATTAGCTTCAGATGAGAATAATCTACTCAAAGCTAGCGTGTTATAAGCAGAGCCCTCCTCAGATCCGTGGCACATCGAAAGGATTCCTCTTTGTGAGCTGTATCTGCGCCTGTTGTTCCACATATGGTTGTAGAACCGCCAACACCTCCGGTACTTCATGGGTTACGGCATAGTACAGGCGATCAAAATCAAGTCCGTCATAATCATGGGCAATCCAGTCGCGCATGCCACTCACTCCACGCCATGGAACACCGGATTTCGATTCACGGAATTCTTTTGAGAGCTTCCTGGTGTGCTCTCCTGCTCTGGCAATCGCCATAGCCACGGCATTCTGTTTCTCATCATTCTCAGCGAATTCCTCAGCGCTTAGCCCTCCAAGGAATCGTTGCGCATCATGAAGAGCGCGGACTATCGCGACGATATGCAAGGCATCTTTTCCGTCGTTTTCATAACACACCTCAGATAATGCGGAACATCGGATTGGAGGTTATGGAATTGACGAATATCACACGCTGCATTTCAGCCAGTCTGTCCTGCAGTTCAGTGGTAATGTATCGTTTTTCACCAAGTCGATCTCCCGACCAAAAGTCGATGCAAGATCATCACGCAAAGCCCACTCATCAATCATTGGATTGGCGGTGTCGTCAAACTGATAGATGAAATCGATATCCGAATCCGCATGCCCCTCCCCTCGAGCCATGGAACCGAACAGGTACAGTTCATTGACATGATGCCGCAGCGCGATAGGACGAGCAATCTCCGCTATCTGCTGCGGCATAGCGACCCGCGAAATCACATCAAGCGCTTTCATAGAGCTAGAACATGTGCAAGTTTCTTTTCCACCTGACGCATGACATCATCTTCCAAAATTCCAATGCGTTGGCCCAATGCCGAAGTGTGCACTGCAAGAATCTTCTCCGTCATCACCCAACTTATTTTAATCAAACCATTCTGCGCAGTAGGAGGAACTTTAACCCGGGTAGTCATATCATCCGACGTAAAAGAAATCATCAGGCATACCACGGTAGAGTCAAAACCCTCGATTTCGTCATTCTGCACAACGACAACCGGCCGAGGCTTTTTCGCGTAACCATCAGCCAGCACAGTCCAGATTTCACCCCTCCTCATCAGCGATCATCCTCATCGACAAATCATTAGCGAAATCAGAAGCCTCCCGTTCATTCTCGAACGGTTCCGCAACCTGTCGAACTCGTACCTGGTATGGGAACCCCTGATATTCATTAAAGGACGAGACGAACATACGCAGCGCATCAGCCGTGGAAAGACCGAGCTTCTTTGTCGTCTCACGGAACTCTTCCGCCTGATCATCATCAACACGTGTCGCAAGCTGAACTACCATTGCCACTCCAATCACTATTTTTTATCATTTTATATCTTATTGACATGTTTTGCTAATATTCCATATCTGGATTACTAAAACTCTAGATTCACAGAATTTGCAATGTGGCAGCCGAACGCCAAAACCCGAAGTATGAGCGTTGGAATTCCAACGCTCATACTCGCCATAATCGCCAAACAATGCCACAAACAAGCCAACAAGCATTTTGGGGAAGGCTTTTCGCGTAATGTTGCGCTCTATCATTGATAAAGGCATCCAGCAACCGCATACCGTAAGGAACCACATGCGCTATTTCACTTCGGACACGCATTTCGGCCACCC
>ULVT01018600.1_pt1 | contig 20548 bp, 20 predicted proteins | sample 1959701 | NCBI WGS metagenome assembly ULVT01 (sample SAMEA4835793, study PRJEB28245) | human gut metagenome | biome: gut microbiome; material: fecal sample | place: Denmark | collected 2008
GTGAAAGTCCCGTGACGCGCAGCCAAGCGCGGTTTCCGCTCCTGCCCTTGCCTGGGGAAGTAGTGTCGGGATACAGGCAATATGTTCAATCAAATTTCAGAAGGGAGCCGCCCTGCTGTATCTAAAATGGATGCGGCAGGGCAGCTTTTAAGGAGAATTCAATGAATGCCAATGTGAATTATTGCAGCGTCATTATCCTGCTGCGTCAGCTGGTGGCAGCAGGTCACTGCACAAAAAAGGAAGCTAACAGGATCGCTGCCCGGATCGCGAAAAAGACCGGTGCAGACCTGATTCTTTCTATATAAAATTATCGAATTAACACTAGCTATTCCGGAAAAGGTGTGGTAATGTGTGTTGCTGATAAGGGGGTGAAGGAATGGCAGCGGTAAAAGACAACTTGGCGAGAAAGCAGATTTCCATACCAGCCAATATGCCGGAGGAAGAAATCGTCCTGCGGGTTGCGGCTTACTGTCGCGTCAGTACGGACTCCGACGACCAGATCAACAGCTTCACTGCGCAGAACAGCCACTACATGGAAATGATCACTGCTCATGACCGGTGGGAGCTGGTGGACATCTATGCAGATGAAGGCATCACCGGAACCTCCGCGAAAAAGCGGAAGGATTTCCAGAGACTGCTTGCGGACTGCCGGAACGGACGAATCGATAAGGTGCTGGTGAAGTCCATATCCCGATTCGCACGAAATACCACCGAATGCCTGGAGGCTGTCCGGGAACTCAAATCCCTTGGGATCAGCATCTTCTTTGAGGAACACAACATTGATACCAAGATGGTGTCCAGCGAGATGCTGACGGCGGTGATTGCTTCCTGCGCTCAGGCGGAGAGCGAGTCTATATCCCGAAATATGCGGTGGAGCGTCCAGAAGCGAATGGAGAGCGGCACATTTAATACCTGCCGTGCGGCGACCGGGTTTCGACTGAGTGAGGATGGCCTCCGGATCGCTCCGGAGGAAGCACCCGTGATCTATGGTATTTTTGCGGATTATCTGCAAGGGAAGAATTCCAGAGAGATTGCGGAGAGACTGAATGCAGAGAATGCACTTGGAAGGGTGTGGAATCGACAGACGATTGACTACATGCTGAAAAATGAGCGCTATGCGGGGAATGCATTGCTGCACAAAAGATATAATACAGATACCTTTCCGAAAAAGACGAAAGTAAACAGGGGAGAGCGCCCCATGTATTATGTGGCGAACAGCAACTCGGCTATCATTGAACAGAAGTTGTTTGACCAGGCAACAGAACTGCGAAAGGCTCGCAGAAAACCAGCAATTCAGGGACAAGCCAGATTTCTCGCAAGAAGATTGCGCTGTGGCTGCTGTGGCAGCTTACTTAGATCAAAGCAGGTCGGGGGGATATGGTACTGGGTTTGCAGGACGCATGAGGAATCTATCAAAGCGTGTCCTCTGTTCCCGGTTTCCGAGACCGAAATATTTGGCGCTTTCCTTCGGCTTCACTTTAAGCTGAGAAACCACCCGGAAGTGCTTTATTTCCTGTTAAAGCAGGAACAGAGAATCCGGAACCGTCGGATGCTTTGGAGTCCTGCAGCCATTGAATTGAACAAAGAAATATCCGATATTTTAGATCAGAGTCACACACTATCCTTGCTGAACAGGCAGGGGATGGTTGACCCTGATATTTTTATAACCAAAAACAATCAGCTGGCAGAGCAGCTCCGCCAAGCTAAGCAGCAGAAAATACGGCTTCAGGAATTAGAGAGCAGCGAAACCATTGACGCAACACGGCAGACGCAGGAAGCGCTGCTGGCAGGGCCGGAGATTCTGGATGCCTTCGATGAGGAACTGTTCTGCGAGCTGATTGACAGAATCACAGTGCAGAGTAATACGCAAGTCCGCTTCCGTCTGAAAAACGGGCTGGAGCTGACGGAATCCATAGAAAGGACGGTGAGGTGATGGGTACGAAACGGAAACTGCCATTTGGCTATAAAATGGAATCGGGGAGAATCGCTGTTGACACTGCAGAAAGCCATTGGGTCACCCACCTGTTTTCCAGATACAATATGGGAGTCAGTGTTCAGGAACTGGCGAATTTTATGAATGATACTGCAGTTCGGTATGATCCCAATAAACCATGGAACAAGAACATGGTGGCGAGGATCCTGGCGGATACCCGATATCTGGGGGAAAGCGGATTCCCGGTTTTGGTGGACGCCTCGGTTTTCTTGAACACAGAGGAAAAACGAAAGAAAAAAGCTCCTGCTGTGCAGAAGACGGAAGCACAGACCGTGCTGAGAAGAAAGTGCGGATTTCGGATTACACCCCGTATAGAGCATGAGGTGTTGTATCTGCTGAATTGCCTTACCCAGAATCCAGAGCGCATTGTAACACCACAAATACACCGTGCGCACTCCCAGAGGCTGGATACGCTGAAATCCGAGTTGGAGAAACTCATTAGCCAACTTCCGGTGGATGAGAATCGCGCCCGCGAGGTACTGCGGGAGATCGCCGCAGAGATGTATGCGGACATTGACCCCAGAGAGTACGAAACCCAGCGGCTGCGAAGGCTGTTTCAAAAGGAAGCGCCGCGCTCAGAGCTGGATGCCAATCTTATCGCAATGAGCATATCCGCTGTCCTAGTGGACGGCAATGGGAATGTAAAGATCAGACTGAAAAACGACCAGATCGTGGAAAGGGGTGAACAAAATGGATGATATTCGCAGGACGGTAACTATCATACCGGCAAAGTCGCAGATGGATCAGCGGACGGTCATGCGGCAGCTGCGGGTGGCAGCTTACTGCCGGGTATCCACAGAGGAGGAAGAACAGCAGTCCAGCTATGAAGCGCAATGTACTTATTATACGGACAAAATCATGACCAATCCCGAGTGGACAATGGCGGGCATTTTTGCGGATGAGGGTATTTCGGGGACATCTACCAAAAACCGGGATGATTTCAACCGAATGATCCGCAGGTGCCGCCAGAAGAAAATCGACCTGATTCTGACAAAGTCCATTTCCCGGTTTGCGAGAAATACGCTGGACAGCCTGAAATACATTCGTGCATTGAAAGGTATGGGAATCGGCATCATCTTTGAGAAGGAGAATATCAATACGCTGGAAACGGACACGGAATTGATTATCACCTTCATGAGTGCCTTTGCCCAGTCGGAAAGCGAATCCATCAGTGCCAATGTCCGATGGGGTAAGAGACAGTCTATGAAAGAGGGAAAAGCTTCCGTTAATTTCAAGAAGCTCTATGGGTATTATCTGGATGACGAAGGAAATCCGCAGGTAAATTCAGATCAGGCAGAGGCTGTCCGCAGCATCTATGATCAGTATCTGCAGGGAGCTAGTTTAAGAATGATCAAGCTGAGTTTGGAAGGAAAGGCGGTGCCGAATCCGACAGGTGGGGCAAAGTGGGATATTTCCCAGATCAGGAGCATCCTGGGAAATGAAAAATACTGTGGGGACGTTCTGATGCAGAAGACCTTTACGCAGGACTGTATCAACAAAAAGGTTATAAAGAACACGGGACAGCTTCCCATGTATCTGATCCAGAATAATCACCCGGCAATCGTCAGCAGGGAAATATATCAGGCGGTTCAGGCAGAAAGGACCAGGAGATCGGCATCGGCCAGCCCATCAAAAAAGACGTCCTCCACAGGCCGCTCCTGTTATGCCAGCAAGTTTGCCCTATCCGAGCGACTGGTGTGCAGGGAGTGCGGCACCCTGTATCGAAGGTGTACATGGAAGCGGAACGGAAAGACAAGGATCGTTTGGCGTTGCGTCAGCCGGTTGGACTATGGTGCAAAGTACTGCCACCAGTCGCCGACCATGGACGAGGAACCACTGCAGCGGGCAATCATGGCGGCAATCAATTCCGTAGTGGATCCCAAAGAAACAATCAGCAGACAGATTACGGAAGCGGCAGTGGAGGAAACAGGGATTCTCCCGGACTCCACCATGACACTGGGAGAAATTAACCGAAGGCGTGAGGAGCTGGAAGCGGAATTCAACATATTGCTCCAACAGCCTGACAGTGCGGTGAAGAACGCGGAAAGGTTTGGGAGTATTGCCAATGAGATGGCGTCGCTGAAAGAACAGCGCGAAAAAATTTCCGCCCGGCTCCGAAAAGACCAAGCGGTACAGTCACATGTGCATACGATGGAAGCGGCACTAGAAGGAATGAGCCACCACATGCAGCAGTGGGACGAGGAAATGATCCGGCAGCTGGTACATACGGTAAAAGTGATATCTGCTGATCACATCAAGGTGTACCTGTATGACGGAACGGAAATTGATCAGACAGTCAACCCTTGACAGACTGCGGAATCGTGGTATAATAGGCATAGAAAAGGGCGCTGCCGATAGACGGTTAGCCCCCTAGTATTGCGATGAAGTAAACCGCACGAGTGGGGACTTGGGGCGGTTTACTTCTTTTTTATGATCGTAATGATCAAACTGGCAAAGGTGATGAGAACCATGAGCAGCTGGAACAGTTCCTCATATGTAACAACATTCACACCTACCACCCCCTTCCAGTCAGGACAGGGGGTAAAGAAGGATCACCCCCTGAAAGAGGGGATAACCGCCTATCGTGGTATGGCAGCGCCCGGTTCCCGGAGGAACCACAGTCATTCTACCAAAATATGACATAGATGTCAAAACATATTTTCGATATGCCAGCTGTTTTTACGGTTGGCTTTTTGCTTTTGGAGGTGTGTACCGAATCAGGAGACAAACGAATTAACTATGGGCAGCCTGTTCGATGGGATCGGCGGCTTCCCTCTGGCGGCGGTGCGAAATGGCATCCGTCCAGTGTGGGCAAGCGAAATTGAAGCCTTTCCTATCGAGGTGACCAAGCTGCGATTCCCCAACATGGTTCATGTCGGGGACATCACAAGGCTAAACGGAGCAGAGCTGCCGCCTGTAAATATTATTTGTGGGGGCAGTCCATGTCAGGATCTCTCAGTAGCCGGAGCCAGAGCCGGATTGGCTGGCGCCCGCTCCGGCCTGTTTATGGAACAGGTCAGACTTGCAAAGGAGATGAGGAATGCAGACGAATTACGAGGCAGAGCAGCTATCGATATACGACCTCGATTCGTGGTGTGGGAGAACGTTCCCGGAGCCATCTCCAGCGGTACACCAAAGGGAGAAGACTTTCGGTGTGTCCTCGAGGAGATCGTCAGAATTAAGGTCGGTGGTGTTTCAATCCCTCGACCTTACCCCTGGCCATGGCAACCTGCTGGGCGAATCGTATTGGGAGCTGATTTCTCCATGGCGTGGAGATGCCTCGACGCTCAATACTGGGGTGTCCCCCAGAGAAGAAAACGAATCTTCCTTGTCGCGGATTTTGCAGGACAATCCGCTGAAAAGATACTATTTGACCAAGAAAGCCTGCTTGGGTATCCTGCGTAGAGCCGCTGAACGGGGGAAGGAACTTCCTGAAAAGCTGAAGTGGGCGCTGGAGATTCAAGCTGGTCTCGTTCTGCCGGATGGCAGGCCCACGAAACTGGAAGCCTACCATATCAACCAGAGAGACGAGGGAATCGACCTTCACGGCGTATCCGGAGCGTTGATGGCGACCAGCAATATGCAGATGCAGACCTTTGTCACCCAGCCGGATGGAAAGGAGAATGAAGGCTGCGACGGAGCAATTCAGCCCATTGCGTTCGCAGCGAACCAGAGAGACGAGGTTCGGGATCTGCACGATGTTGCCGGGGCGCTGGGCGCACAGCCGGGTATGAAGCAGCAGACATTTATTGCGGCTGGCTTTTCCGCAGGGCAGGGGAGCAAAGCCGGAGGCATTGGCTATCAGGAGGAATGCGCACCAACCCTGAAGGCGTCTGACAGCGGCACAAATATGATACCGAGCGTCTTATGCTTAAACGATCAGGGCGGCAGCATCATGGAGTGTTCCCAAGATGTGACCGGAACACTCCGCGCTCAGGAGCATGGACACCAGCCGCTGGTCTACGAGAACCACGGCATTGATGCCCGCTATACTGGCCCTCACAGGGTAGCACCCACTATGTCAGCACGATACGGTACGGGTGGTAATAATGTGCCGCTGGTGGAGCAGGATACGTCCGTTTACTGTATCGTCGGCAATGCCATTGACCGTCAGCCACAGAACGGCGGTAATGGGATCGGGTATCAGAGGGACATTGCCTATACCCTGACGGCGACAGATCACCACGCGGTCTTCAGCCGCCAACGGGTGGATGTGTTCACAGAGAACGAAGTGGTCAGTACGGAAAGCGCCCGGCAGCACAAGGATGCCACGGATCTGGTGGCGCAGCCTTATCAGAATGCGGTAGGCACACTGGTTCGGTCAGACCATAAGGGCATCAGCAATCAGTATGTCGGCGACGATAAGTGCATTGTGGAGAGCCATAACCTGATTCGCCGCCTGACGCCCCTTGAGTGCGAGCGCTTGCAGGGTTTCCCAGACGGTTGGACAAACATCCCAGGGGCATCAGATTCCGCCCGATACAAAGCCCTGGGCAACAGTGTGGCGATTCCTTGCGTGGAGTACGTTACGCGGGGAATTGCAATTGCCCTACGGACTGGACGCAGGAGGCGGGGGAGAGGAAGAATAGTCCGATTGCGAGTAGCTGGACAGCCGGAATGTCTGGCTGCCCACTTTTTCCATCGCAAAGAAATTCTAGACTTTTGGCGGTCGCGCGTGTGTGTCTGCACTGTTCCGCAATGTCAGCTTTCTGCAGCCATCTCTTCCCGACATACCATTCGGACAACATAGCACGAATCGTTTTCACATTTGGAAAAGATATAAGACGTCGTCTTATCGCTTATGCCTTTTGCTTTGCCAATTTTACGAAGAATATGGGCCTTAATATGGGCGCATTCAGAATCAATCAGGTTTAGTAGTTGGTGATTTACAACACTTTCGTTCTCAGAATTACGTGCCAGTGCCAGTAGAATTTTGGCTGCACAATAACGGATATCCAGATTATCTGACTTCAGCCATTGCAAAACGTTTTGCAGCACAATGGCATCAATCCTTGGCGGGAGAAGGACATCATCTCTGGTTTCAAGATAACGATTAATCATCTTTGCTGTGGAAATCATGGCCGCAGCATCGTTTTGCACATAAGGCATAAGCTCCAGCACATCCGTATACATATCGATCCCCATTGCAGAGAAAAGAAAATTCAGCCCGACCTTAAGCGAAATGATACTGATGTTTGCACAACTAATCGCATCTTCTTCGGCTTCAATTTCGTCACGGCAATCAAATATCTTATTGTAGGAATCAATATTGCGGTTATAGTGATCCGGAAGTTTCAAGACAATACAGGTGAGCAACTCAACAGCGCTCAGTTTTATTCTGGCGCTTTCCTTTGAGACAAGAATTGTATCCGTTGCGGCTGTAACGATGGAATCAATTATCTTATCATCCCAAAGGTTATCATTGAACAGAAGGATATTTCGGATTGTTGCAGCGTAATCAACAGAATAATCGACAAACGTCCCACCTACACCCTGAGCAGCATTGTTGCTATTGATCTTATCTACATATTCCTGAACAAATACAGGAAGGTCATCCTGTCGCTTTTCCGTTGTTTCCAGCTTGTAGTCTCCGTTGTAGAAAGAGGGAAGATACTTGGAAATCTTTGTATCCAATTCCTCTGTCAGTTGACGGTTCTGCTTCCTTAACGTAATCAGAAATCTGGGCGCTTTCCCTATCAGCTCACGATCTGTTTCATTTTCCAAAGCCCTGAGGATACGTCGAATCAGTGCTTTGGCTGTTTCTGTGTCCATCTTCTGCAGATTGATTCGTTCTGCAATAAAATGGAACATGTCCGTGTACCAGCGCCTATATTCTCTATCCATAAAGAGAATGCATATTTCAACCAATGTACTCTGGGGCATTCGGTATGCCACGCCGTTCAGACCTTTGAATATATTTTGACCAACGAAGATCACGGGATTGTCGTCGTTCAGAAAATCCTTGATCCCCTCAACGATAAGCGCTTCATATTTTTGAAAATCAGTATCACTCAGGTAATATCCAACTGTACCAAAGCCGAGTAATTGGCTTATGAACCTCTTATATGGAATGGGGTTATTGTTGCAGAAATCCATGACCATTGCGGCATCATCAGCCATCATGTGGTTCAATATTTCTGGGTACGAATTCTGAAGATTGCTGATTTCGCTTCCGTTCCCGGCAAAAACAGCTAGTTGTAACAGGCTCCTTCGCGGATTCCAGTCCGTGTATTTACAACTGAGGTAAAACACAAATTTTCTTACTTTTTCATAGATAAGGAGGATATGCGCCAATGATCCGTTGTACATTGCAATAACAAGGGAACTTGCAAGAAGATTGCCGTACTGGGCATAGTCGCTCCCAATAGAAACAGTATAGGGCGATTTTGTTTTTTCCTGATAAAGCCCCTCCACCATTTTCTCGTGAAGCGATTCGTGAATTCGATCAATGAGAGGGTAATACAATTCTTCATCACTGTCTTCGAGTTCCTGTTGCGCTTCCATGTTAAGCGGAAGGTGCTTTAACGTACACAAGGTGATTCGCTGATTGCGCAAATCCACCAGGATATCCTTAATAACCCATGTTGGTTGACTCGTTTCCCGCGCGAGCTTCAGTGCGCTTTCCAATTGTTCAACACACTTTTCAATGTTGCCCATAAAGTAAGCCTGTATCGCTTGCCAACGGATCTGGACAATTTGGAAGTAACCGTCAGTCTGCGTTTCCTTTATTGCCTCCAGAAACATTGAAGTATTGAACTGCTTGATAGACTTGGCTTCAAGCAGGACCCATAAAAACTGAATGCCCCAATCATCAATTTCTGAGGTGTGGACCTTTTCGCCGGGAAAATGAAAGCTATGTCCTATGGAAAACTCTAAGAGATATTCACTGCATCGATCGATATTCTTTAAGACAAATTTGGGAATCGTTTTAAGCTGAACAATTTCTGCTTCTGCAATGTCAATTTGGCGAATGGTATCCTCTTTGTCTTTGCTCTCCCAGCGAAGCCTGTTCTTGCAATAGTGATGATAGACTGATGTAATATCATCAATCAAGTCGTGGAACCCATTCTGGCTCAGATCATCGAACTTATGGATCGTTTTGCTTTTGGCAAACTGGGCACCCATAAGACCCTGCTCCAGTGCAGTCTTTTCCTGCTTGGTTTCATCGCAGAAATAATACAGTGCTTTTATGCTGTTCCGCTTAACAATATCAATTTCTTTTTGTACACCGGATTTAATGCCATCTGCATTGTCAATCAGGAAAATGCAGATATCGCAGTCCTCCAAATTATAACTATAATGTGCGCCTGCCGGTATTGAAGCAGCACCTTCAGCTTCAAAAAGGTAGACTTGAGCAATGCCTGTATCCTCAATTGCCTTTTTTAATTCTGCGCGAATGCGGTCATACTTGCCCTTGTCACCGCAGATTGAACTGATGAATACTTTAATTATTTGCCTTGGCTGCAGTGTGCGGAGTGGGAGAACTTCCTTTTTCTCTGTTTTGTTTGCGTATTCCCAACCGATTCCGCCCAATGGGGTGCTTATCTCTGTTAATCTAATGCCCATGCCAATCTCCTTTCTGGAACTCCTGTGTCAGTACAACCCAACGATCATCAGCTATATCTTCAGTAAATCCTGTGACGCCGATATAAAGCTGATTATCATCTACCCGTTGGAAAAGCTTTTACTTTTTCGCAGTAGTTTGCTTTGCCGCTCCATTTTGTAACACACGCCGCTTGCCTTCCAAGTATTATAACATATCGAACAACCGTTCGCAACATAAAATTGGTGCGAATTATTCTTTTCTTTGTCTGCACCACGCATAAACAGAGGCGTTCTGCAAAGGCATTGTCCAACGGCTGCCCGTGCGAGGAAAGGAAATATTGTCAAATATTTCTTAAAGCGTATCTGAAAACATAGTATTCTTGTGCTATTTCAACAAAATCCAAATGGAAGCGAGATGGACAAACGCGAGAAAGGATACAGCGAGCTTATCATAGCGTGTAGCGACCCTGCGAAAAACTTTGAGTTTATTGAAGAAGCACTCGATCACGTGGCGCTCCTTATAAGTGTGGAAATCACAAAACCATGGCTCGACCACATTGCTTTTGGGTGGGATCGTATATGATGCTCCCTGCTCTGCAATATAGGCGCGAATAGGCTTTGTTCCATATGCCTTATCACCCAGAATGTTGCTGCTGGAAATATTCACTTCCGAAAGCAGATCGATGGCGGCACTGGCATCAAAAATGTTTCCGCCAGTAAGCAGAAAGTGGACGGGATTTCTCAATGCATCCACAATAGCATGGATTTTTGTAGTCTTTCCACCATGACTTACACCGATAAACTGGTTGCTTTCCGAATTTACAGCCCCTTTTTTGCACCTGCGCTCTGCGGATGTGCTTTGATGCTCGTGCTGTCGATACACAGGTTCTCATAGTCTGCATCCGCATTCAATTCCTGAAAAATGCGCAAAAGTGCTCCGTCGTCACGCCACTTGCAGAATCGGCTGTAAACGGTCTGATGTGACCCGAATCGCGCAGGGATATCCGCCCAGGCTGCACCGCTTCTGGCCAGCCAGAGCATGGCATTGAGCATCATCCTGTCATCCTTTGGTGGTCTGCCGGTCTTGGCCCGCGGAATCAGATCTTTGATTCTGTCCCACTGGGTATCGGTCAGCTCGTATCGCCTTGCTGCCATAAGATCACCTCTATGCTTTTTCTTTTATTCTACTGCACTTTTGGATTTTGTGCAATTTATATATGATGTTTGAGTTTTCAGATACGCCCTAAGTAAAGCTATAAATGATTCAGAGGTGGCTTCCCTGATTACTACATCCCTTGTTAAGAGATTTGAAAAAAGGAGAAATCAGGTATGAAAAGGTTGAAAAGCTTAACAAGGCAGAGCGTATGCTAAATCTTTTTTACCACGGATCAACAATAATATAAAACAGGTTTATTATTGCGAAAAGAAAAAGGAAAAGTACTCTCCGGTGGAACCGGGAACGAGGGGAACTGTGCGTTATGTGAATGATGCCGGTCAGCTTGGTGTAACTTAGGATAATGGACGCGGCCTTGCCGTATGGAGGATGGAACAGGCACAGATTCTCTGGACAGGGGGACGGAACATCTTTTGGGTTCCTCTTTGACGGTGGGCGGAGCCCCCCACACCATCATCACCGGCCACAGCGGCATGGCTTCCCAGAAGATGTTCACGGATCTGGAGCAACTGTGGGAGGGGAACATTTTCTATCAGTATGTTCTGGATGAAACTCTTGCCTATGAAGTGAGGGAAATTCATAAGGTTCTGCCCCATGATACCACCTACTTGGAAATTGAAACCGGTGAAGATCTGTGTGCGCTGGTGACCTGTACGCCTACCGGCGTAAATACCCACCGCCTGCTGGTACAGGGAAGCCGTATCCCGTATGTTCCGACGGAAGAAACAGAGGCTTCTGCCGTGCCTTATGAGGAAAACACAGCCTCCCACTGGGAGAAACAGTATTGGATTAGTGTTCATCTGGGGCTGGCGGCAATGGTTTTCTTGACGCTGATGGCAAGCACAATGCTGCATTTCCGGAGAAACAGAGGAAGAGCAGTCCATGGGAAAGGAGGGCGCTATGTCAGAAAGTAAGGGAAAAATCCTTTTTGAGTTTTTGGCAGTTCTGCTTCTGCTGTTCGGCGGCGGGGCGATGCTTTCACAAACCTTCGGAGATTCGAAAAAATATACTAGAAATTGACAAAAGTTCTTCTCTTTGTGCAGATATTATGATACAATATCTGCACAGGGGGGATTCCTTATGGCGAATCAAAAGAAAACAGTTCAATTTGATCACTTTCGCCCATATTATCTAACCACAGACGAAAACGGTATTTCACACGAGCATGTATACAATCTCCGTGCGTTATTACAGCATGTAATGGGTCGCCCATTTAGTGAGACAAAAAAGAAAATCTTAGGGGATACCCATATGTTCCACATCTGCAGGTATGATGATCAACTCCATGTATGGGAACTGCAAATTCTGCACCTTAGGGAAAAAATCCTTCCAGGGATTGCCGATGATAACGGTGCCTATGAGTTGATTCAGCTCGCGGATAATCAGTACCCGGCAGAGTCCACTACGGTTCTATATGATGAAGATCACTGCACTCTGTATTTGCAAAGAAATTTATATGGTACATCCATTAGAGCGCTCGAAGAGCTCTTCCGGTTGATTTCTCCGGAAGACACTCTTGTCCTTTTGAAGCCGATAGTGAATGGCACTCGTATTAATGGAATTACAACAAGTAAATTGTATCGTAAAGTTGTATTGGTTGTCGACAGCGAACAGTTAACTGATGAGATGTCTGAACAGCCGCTTGGACGAGTTATCAAAAATTTTAGGAGATATCAAGGACGCTTTGTTAGATTTGAACTGGGTTTTGGACGTCAAAAACACGGACTGTTGAACGCCCATGAGGTCAGTGCCCTTATTCATGAAGCGTATTGTTTTCCTGGCACCAATAACCTGCATGTTCGTGTTGCAGAAGACGAGGATACTCCGTTTGAAACAATCAATTTAATGGATGATCGGGCATGCTATAAAATCGATGTTCAATATTCCCGGAATAACCCGATCACGCATGAACGGCTTTACCGTATATGTTTAGCCGAGTATAAAGAAGAACGTGGGCTCCTTTAACGTTTCCGTAGGGGGTAATTATGAAAGCTAAATGGCATGTCATATTAGCAGCGATGTCCCCAATTGCGTTAGGTATTTTAGCGGGACTTACCATATTCCTTACCAAAGTTCCTGCTCTGCCGCTGCCACGCTTGGAATTTCTTCTTGACACAATCATATCCTGCTCATCTACCATATCTGGATTCATACTAGCCTCTGTAACCATTTTGGTGGGGGCGACTTCTAGCGAAATAATGAAAAAGATAAGAAAACACGGTGCGCTTACTGAACTTCGATGGAGATACACGGAAGCTCTTATCTTAGGCTTAGTTGTGATATTCTATTTTACATATTTAGGCGCAATTATAGACGATTCAAACAATATAAGTACTGCGTGCCTCTCACTCAGTGCAGGTCTGCTCGTCTCCTATATCTGTAGTGTTATATCTACGTGTTACTATCTTTTATCTATAATCGGGCTTATTAACGAAGAATCGCCAACTGTTGATGAGACTCCGTCTGTGCCAAAAGGTGAATATAGATAGGATTTCGAACGCAAGTGATATTCCTCCGTAAGTGCTCAATAATCATCCGCCCGGTATTTCACCCAATAGCCAAAATTGTGCAATGATCTGCCAGGGTAATGCTTTCTGGGCCAGTGCGCTACTCCGCTTTTGGTATATTGGTTGTGCTCCAGGATGATTGACTCCGGAAAATGGTTTGGGGGAACGTTGTTCTACCATAAAGCTATCACTGCTTATAAAAACCAGCCTGCACTGTTGTCATTGCAATGCAGCTTGGTTGGACACAGACTACACTCCCATTTTCATAGTTTAACAACCACTTCTACCAGTTTTTCCAGAAGATCAAACAAGCAATTCACATTGTGCTGTATATCTGAGCCTTGATGCCACGGATATTGATATCCGCAAATGGGGCCGGAATGGCAATACCCCGATTCTGGACGCCTATTTCAAAGTGAAACCCAAGGAGCAAAAGAAAATTTTAGATTATCTGAAATCCTTGCCTACACATCTTGAGATAGAAGCGGGTGGCCAGCGATTTTATCTTGTACATGGTTTCTCGGGAGAAAATATCTATGATGAGGTGTGGGGCAGGCTGGAACTGCATATGTCGAATCCAAATCCGGGGTATCAGGTCGTGATCGGACATATGTCGATGCTGAGACTGATCAAGCCGGAGGAAAAGACAGTTGGAATGGGCCGCAGATTTAGAGCGGAGGAGAGACTGCCTGAAAATCGTCCATAATCCGGGATTTATCAACATAGACTGCGGCTGTGGTCGTGAGATGCCGATAAAGGAATCAGTTTGCTTGAGACTGGATGGGATGGCGGAATACCACTGTTAGAGGAAGATGTCGAAACTTGCGAACGAAAGTTGCGTGATTTTTTGGGGATTTGCAGGTATGGACAGCCCTAAATACCTGCATCTAAAGTGTTGAACAGACACAAAGCCTCTGAAATCTTTGGGTTTCAGAGGTTTTCTTTTGCTTTCGGCGCTTTTACGTAAGAAAATCTTGAATTTCTCTGTTTTGAAGAATACAGTCAGACCGCATCCCTTTCTATCACTTTTGGATGAAGGGATGCGGTCTTATTTTGGGCAGAAAAATCACAATGAATGGACACATTGGACAGTCCGTGGCGGAGGTGTACCAGGATTTTATTTTGGCTAAAACGGCGGAGGGCGTTTCGGATATTACCATTCGCAATTATCACCAACATCTTCACAACATTTCAAAGTATCTGGATATTGAGCAACCGATAGCAGCTCTCTCCAAAAGAGACTTGGAAAGCATGATCTGTGGAATGCGGGCGGCTGGGCTTGCGCACAATTCTATTTCTACCTATGTGCGGGTGTCCAGAACCTTTTTAAATTGGTGCCAGAGGGAAGGACGGGCTGACCTGACAATCCCCAATATGAAGGACATGGAGACGGTAAAGGAACCTATACCGATGAAGAGCTTTCCCTTTTGCTTGAAAAGCCAAAATCAGATTGTTCCTTTGCGGAATATCGAAACTGGGTCATTATCAATTTTCTGCTAAATAGTGGCTGCCGCGCGGCGACAGTGCGGAATATTCAGAACCGGGATGTGGATTTGGGGGCGAGGCAGATTGTGTATCGGCACACGAAGAACGGAAAGGTTCAGGTGGTTCCATTGTGTTCTAAGATGGTTTCCATTCTCCGGGAATACATGACGATACGCAAGGGAGAATCGGAGGAGTATCTGTTCTGTAATCAGTATGGGGAAATGCTTTCTGAAAATGCCCTGCGTCTTGCCATTGCCCACTATAATCGCTCTCGCGGGGTGGGGAAGACAAGCATTCACCTGTTTCGTCATACATTTGCCCGTAAATATCTGGTTGACTGTGGCGGGGATGCGTTTATGCTTCAAAAGCTGCTGGGGCATTCTACCCTTGCCATGACCAAACACTATTGTGCCATTTATGATGCGGACATTTCAAAGAACTATGACCGCTTTTCTCCCTTGGCGCAATTACAGCAAACCAAAAGCAAGCTCAGGAGAGCGTGACAGAGCATAAAGCCGTGATTCTTTCGATATCTTTTAACCTTTTTGGTGTGGATCGATTTGGAAGGGCTGGTACACGCAAACAGAGCGGTCTGGAAAAACTTTCACTGGGAAATATTTTGCCGGAGACGTGCCGAAAAACGGGCATATCTGGAGATATTTCGCTTCTATTATAACTGCCGCATGGCGGGTGATCGGTTTTTTGCGGCCGACCGGAGTGAACCGCAATAGCTTGTGACGCTGCTGAGGTGAGCGGATGAACACTTTCAAGCGAGGCATAATAACACACTTTCGGTAAAAAATCAATACTAATTTTGTAGAAAATAATTGTGAATTTATAAAATTGAACAAAATAGAAAAGAAGAATAGACTATAATGGTACAAAGTGGCAATAAACCTTGACGGACGCATTTTTGGCGGACCGGGAGCGGAATGCCGGATTCCACAGCAATCGCAGCGCTCATGCCGTGCCGGGTTTTGCGGTGTGAAAAGAAAAAATATACCCCGGAATGTTTGTTTTTTGCAAGTTCGTGTTTCAAATGTGTGCGGAGATGGTATAGTCAAGATACACAAAAAAAGAGAATGACACCGACTCTTTTGGCGAAAATGTCATGCCACCTGTCAGGCTGCGAAGAATCGGGACGACCGCACCCCAGATTGACGGTCAATATGAATAACCCGTTCCGAAATCGCCCGTGAGCCGGTCACGCATTTTGTATTACCCGCAAAAGGTTGTTTTGCGTGTATAAAAATTAAAAACTAAGGAGAAGTGAAACATGAAAAAGTTTATCGCGATGCTTCTGGCGTTGGCCATGGTTCTGTCTCTTGCCGCCTGCGGCTCGAAGACAGACGCCCCCGCTGAGACAAAGGAACAGACCGCTGCAGAAAAGCCTGCCGCGACTGAAAAGACCGAAGAACCTGCTCCCGCTGCTGAGCCTGTGACCCTGACCTGGGGCTCCTGGGCGTTCGCGGAAGAATCTATCCGTCACATTTATCAGGAAGCGGCGGATCTGTACAACGAGACGAACGAGTACAACACCACCATCAGCACCGAGTACTTCTATTCCTACGCTGACTACCTCTCCACCCTGCTGATCGACGTTGCCGGCGGCAATGGCCCCGACGTTGCTCACATCAAGGCTGAGTGGCTGCCCCAGCTGCTGGCTCTGGGCGTTGTGAAGCCTCTGGACGGCTACATCTCCGCTGACGTCCTCGCCGACTACTCCCAGTCCGCTATCGACTCCGTCACCGTTGACGGCTCCATGATGGCACTGCCCTGGTTCTCCAACACCTACGCGCTGCTGGTGAATACCGACCTGTGCGAGCAGGCTGGCGTTGATTACACCGCCATCGCTTCCTGGGACGACCTGCTGGCGGCTGCCGAGAAGATCTCCGCTCTGGGCAGCGACATCTACGGTCTGGCGATCCCCGACTCCAACGGCGTTGAGGCCGGCGAAGGCTACAACACCTTCCCCGCTCTGTGGGCTCGCGGCGGCGAATTCGAGAAGGACGGCACCATCATGCTGACCTCCGATGAGTCTGTTGCTGCTTACACCGATCTGCAGAACCTGTTCGTCAAGAAGATCTCCACCGCCGCCGGTGCCAACTCCTTCAAGGAACTGCGCAACCTGTTCGGCGCCGGCAAGATCGGCTTCTACTGGGACATCGAGTCCGGTATTGTCACTGCCGCTTCCGCTGCTGAGGATGAGGCTGCTTACTATGCCCGTACGCAGGCTATGACCATCCCCGGTGCTGACGCTGCCGGTCACGGCTACCTGATCGCTCATGAGCTGGTCGTGTTCGACTCCTGCTCCGATGAGAAGATGGAAGCCATGGGTCACTTCCTGGACTTCATGTCCGGCGCCGATGTCATTGACATCCTCTACCGGAACGGTCAGGGCAAGATGAGCTCCCGCTCCACCGTCATGGCGGAAGTCTTCAAGGACTGCACCGCTGTCAAGCAGGAAAAGGGCGGCTACACCTACGCTTACGTAAAGGCTATGGATTCCGCTAAGGCTCTGCCTTCCGCCAACATCCACTTCCAGGATGCCGACGCCATGCTGACCGACATGCTGACTGAGCTGGCTCAGGGCGGCGATGTCGCCGAGATCCTCGCCAAGTGGCAGACCCAGATTCAGAACGAGTACAACAAATAATCGGCTTGTAAAGAAGCACGTTTGAAAGATTGCTAAGCGGGTGGGTCCTCTCTCTCGGCGGAGAGAGGGCCCACTTTCCAGAAGGAGACAGGCATATGACTTCCAAAAATCAATTAAAAACGCGTAGAATGTCCGACAGTACCTTTGGTTTTCTGCTGATGGTGCCTGCCCTTCTTGTTCTGCTCGTCGTTATTGCGTTCCCGATTCTGAAAGGTATCTACGCCAGCTTTTGTGATTACGGGCTGAAAGAACTGAGGAAGGGCATATTCGATCTGAAATGGAACAATTTTGCCAACTACAAAATCATGCTCCAGAACAATCAGATCTTTTCCTATTTCAAGAACACCTTTGTCTTTGTGGCACTGGTGGTCGTGATCCAGCTCATATTGGGCATGGGTATCGCGCTCTTGCTGGACAGCAAGATCAAGGCACGCGGCACGCTGCGCGGCCTGATGCTGGTTCCGTGGACGATCCCCTCCGTTGTTACCGCGATCGTCTGGAGATTCATGACGAACTCCAGCTACGGTGTGATCAACTGGATCGCCTATAAACTGGGAATGATCCCCACTCTGGACTACTCCTGGACGCTGCAGAGCGGCAGCGCCATGGCGCTGATCGTCATTGCGGCCGTGTGGCGCCAGCTTCCCTACATGATGGTCATGATCCTTGCCGGTTTGCAGTCTGTTGACAAGTCCCTGCTCGAAGCCGGTACGATCGACGGCGCGAATTACTGGCAGAGCCTGCTGCATATTACCATTCCGTCCATCCGACCCGTTTTGATTACCTCCATCTGGATCGCCCTGATGGCAAACTTCCAGATGTATACCATCATCGCCAACATTACCAACGGCGGTCCTGTCGGTGCGACTACAACCTTGTCTATTGCAGCCTATAATGCCGCATTCCAGTCCTATAACTTCGGTTATGGCGCGGCAATCGGCGTTGTGTGGCTGATCGTTCTATTCATCATCACCATGTTCTCCAACAAGCTTACGGATAAGTATTCCGAAGATCTGGGTTAAGGAGGGAAGCAGAAATGAAAAAGCGCAATACTGGAAAAAAGATTGCCAAGTATGTGGTCATTGCAATCATTCTGTTCGTGCTGTTGTTCCCTGTTTACTGGATGATCAACTGCTCCCTGCTTCCCAGCAACGTTATCATGAGCGTGCCGCCCCGGTTCTTCCCGATCAACGCGACGCTGAAGAACTTCTCGCAGATCTTTACCCGCGCGTCCTATCTGCGGTTTTTCCAGAACAGCTTCATCGTCTCCTTCGGAACGATCGCGATCGTGCTGCTGGTTGCGGTTCCCGCGAGCTACGCGCTGTCCCGCTATAATTTCTTTGGACGCCGCGTGATCCTCAGCTCCGTTTCCTCCGTTCAGATGTTCCCTGTGGTGGTCATCCTGACGACGCTTTACGGTTTTTACAATTCGTGGCGTATGCTGGACACGTATCGTGGCCTGATCCTTGCGGACACGACCTTCGCGCTTCCGCTGGCGATTACGCTGATGAAGAGCTTCTTTGATACGCTGTCCAAGTCTCTGGATGAGGCGGCGAGAATCGACGGCGCCAGCCGGATGCGTGTGCTGCTGCATATCCTGCTTCCGCTGGTGGTTCCCGGACTGGTCGCGGTGGGTATCTACACCTTCCTCAACGCATGGGACGACTATCTGATGGCGCTGACCATCATGAAGTCCAACGAAATGCGCACGCTGCCTGTGGGCATTGCCCAGAGCTTCCTCGGCGAGTACTCCAACGACTACGGCGGACTGATGGCGTTTGCTGTGGCCGGTTCTCTGCCCATCGTTCTGCTGTTCATTTTCTTCCAGAAATATCTGGTGTCCGGAATGACTGCCGGCGCGGTAAAGGGTTGATTTATGGCATTTCCTTCCAAAGAAAAGGGACGCGGTGTTTTTGCGGCACTGAAAGCCTCCGGGTGGGAGAGCGTCCGGCTGGTGCTGAGCCAGTATTGGGTCAGGCTGATCGGACTGAATCTTCTGTATCTGCTGTGCTGCCTGCCGGTGATCACCATTCCGGCGGCAACCTGCGGACTGCACAGGGTCATCCTGAATATGGTGCGGGAGACCCGGTACGAAGGGGTGTTCCACGGATTCTTTGCGGAATTCCGGACCCACTTCCTGAAAAGGACCGTGTTTGGCCTCCTGCTCCTGCTTGCCCCGGCGTCCATCGCCTGCTACCCGATCATCTTTGGCATGGAAGGAAGCGCGGTGGTCATCACCACGACAATTTCCGTCCTCCTCTATTTCTGCATCACGAAGTATTTTTATCCGCTGCTCGTGCTGCTGGACGTGGATATCTGGGCAAACTTCAAAAATGCCTGCATCATGGCGGTCGTGGAATGGAGAACCACGCTGCAGCTGCTGATCACAGCCGGTTTGCTGGATCTGATGCTGCTGCTGTTTACCTATCAGGCGCTTCCGTTCTATATCATCATCCTGTGTGCGTTCAACTGCCTTCTGGGCTGTTCCTTTGCCAATCAGCCCTTTGAAAAATACTTTGGCAGTAAGACAGCCAGCGAAAAATGACATTTCCATTACTCCTATATGTGGCGAAAGCCGAGAAACACCTCCGGATGTATTTCCGGAGGCGTTTTTCACATGGTTCACGGAAAGAGAGTATGCGGAAATTCAACCGGTTTTATAAAAAACAAACAAAATTCGCGCTCGATTCCGGCGGCAGTTGACAGGGCGGAAAGAATCCTGTAAACTGGGAATAGCCGAAGAAACAAAGGAGAAAAAAGTATGAAGCGTCGTATCTGTCTGATTATTGCGGGGATCATTCTGGTGGCTATCCTGGCGTTTGCGTTTTACAAGCTTAGCGCGGGGGACAGTTTTGAAAAAACGCTGGTTTCTTCCGAATGGTACGTTCAGATGTCCGAGGGGACGACCGCGGTATATACGTTTCATAAAAACGGAACGTTTGACTGTGAGGCGCATATCGCGCTGGGGGAGCAAGAGGCAAGTATGACCCGCAGCGGAACCTACGCGGTGGATAAGGATGAAAGCGGCGCCCTCCGGGTGCTGCTGCAGTACCCGAACGCAAACGCGCCCGTGGAAATCACCTGCACGGAAAAAGAAGACGGAACGGTCCGCATGGAGATCGCGGGCTGCGAAATGCAGAAAAATGGATAGGGCAGCACCGCACAATTCGGCAAGAAGTCTCAGGCAG
>ULVT01026250.1_pt1 | contig 19674 bp, 18 predicted proteins | sample 1959701 | NCBI WGS metagenome assembly ULVT01 (sample SAMEA4835793, study PRJEB28245) | human gut metagenome | biome: gut microbiome; material: fecal sample | place: Denmark | collected 2008
GCTGTGCGAAAGCATTTTTGCTTACTGCGTCAACAGCCCCTCAACGTACCTTTGTACGCCTGTCGGGGCTGTTTCCTTGTCTGCGTGTGTTTCTCAACGTCTTCAGCTTGATTTTATCCGACTTACTTTGTTCCGAAGAGTCTGTCGCCTGCGTCACCTACGCCGGGAGTGATATACAGATCCTCATTAAGACCGTCGTCAAGCGCACCGCAGTAAATCTCTATATCGGGGAATTCCTTGTGTATAGCGGCTATACCCTCGGGAGCGGCGATAATGCACATAAACTTTATAGAATGTGCGCCGGCTTCCTTAATCTTGCGTATAGCGTGTACAGCCGATGTGCCTGTAGCGAGCATAATATCGGTAACTATTACGTCACGCTCGTTTATATCAAACGGGAGTTTGCAGTAATACTCGTTTGCGACCGTTTTGTCCGATCCGCCCTTTCCTCTGAATATACCGATATGACCTATCTTTGCGGCAGGAACAAGTGCCATAACGCCCTCGGTCATACCAAGACCTGCACGGAGGATAGGTACAAATGCGAGCTTTCTGCCTGAGATAACATTTGACTCTGCGATAGCTACGGGAGTCTGAATCTGTACCTTCTTAAGAGGAAGATCTCTCGTTGCCTCATAGCACATAAGCATTGAAATTTCGCTTACAAGCTCTCTGAATTCCTTTGCGCCCGTGTTCTTATCTCTTAAAAGAGATACCTTGTGCTGTACAAGGGGGTGGTCACAGATGTGAAGTTTCTCGTTTGCCATAACATTCTCTTTTCTCCCTATGTATTGTTGGATTAGTTTTTTATAGCCCTGCCGTGATTTTCATAGGGAAAAATCCGCAGACTTTAATTACTTACTTATTTTCGAGCGCCATCATCTTGTCAACACGGGCTGCGTGTCTTCCGCCCTCGAACTGGGTTGACAGGAATACTCTTACTATTTCTTCAGCCGTACCCGGTCCTATAACTCTGCCGCCCATGCACAGAACGTTTGCGTCATTGTGAAGGCGTGTGTACTTTGCCGTATAATAATCCTGACACAAAGCCGCACGGATACCCTTTATCTTGTTTGCGGATATGCTGATGCCTATACCCGTACCGCATATCAGAATGCCCTTGTCGCACTCTCCGCTTTTGATTTTCTCACAGGTCTTTTCTGCGATGTCGGGGTAATCCGCTCTCTCTCCGTTACAGCCGCAGTCGATATATTCGACTCCCAGCCCGTCAAGGAACTTCTTAACCTCGCACTTCAGCTCATATCCTGCGTGATCGCTACCTATTGCCAGCATTTTTATTCTTTCCTTTCTTTATATGCCTCAGCATTCTTTGCCATAAGCTCACGCTGAGCCTGCGGCAGCTTAAGATACATCGGCATAAGCTGTTCGGGCGTTAACTGCGGTGCGTTTACAGCCGCAAGGCATACGCCGTAGCCCGTCTGGTATCTTAACGGATCGGGGGCAATCTTCACGTTTTCCATTCCCTCGTTATCCGTTGCTTTTTTCATTATAAATGCGCCGTCGCCGACAAGCATTATATCATCGTCATATTCCGACAGCATTCTTGCCGCCTCGTCGGTTTTCAGACATTCTTCTTCGGTCAGTCTTTCGACCTTGCCGCCATTTACACGAAACAGTGCAACATACACCTGATTGCACCTTGCGTCCATTGCGGCGCAGACAACGCAGTCATAAGCTGTAACATTATACGCCATAGCCTCAAGCGTTGAAACTGCCGCACAAGGCTTCGACAATGCAAAAGCAAGCCCTTTTACCGCCGATATGCCTATACGAAGTCCCGTGAAAGAGCCCGGACCGTTCGCCACTGCGAAAAGCCCTATATCCTCCATAGAAAGCTCCGCATTTCTGACAAGATCCCTTACAACAGGCATAAGCGTCACGCTGTGTGTCAGCTTGTTGTTTATCACCGTACTGCCGAGTATCTGCCCCTTTTCCGTATCATACACGGCGGCACAGCAAGGAGCGGCGGCAGTGTCGATACCGAGTATCAGCATAGTTCCTCCTGCGGAATATATTCAATTACTCTTGAATTATCCCCTGTTTTAGTGATATTCACACCGCACCTGCCGTCAAGATACGAGGCAAGCTCAGGTATGTTCTCGCTCCACTCTATACACATTATTCCGCCTCGGTCGAGGTAGTCGAAAAATCCGATAGCGTACAGATCGTCGAGCGTGTTTATTCTGAAAAGGTCAAAGTGGAAGATCGGCACATCGCCCTCATATTCGTTCACAAGAGCGAAGGTCGGACTTGTAACATCGTCCGTACTGCCGAAATATTCCGCTATACCCTTTGTTAAATGCGTTTTTCCTGCGCCCATTTCGCCGGTATAAAGCACACAATCGCCGGCTTTCAGATAAGAGGCTATCTTTTTGCCGATTTCAACCGTTTCTTCAGGCGAATCTGAAATAAACCTTTCCATCAGAACAGACCGCTTATCTCGCCGTCTGCGCTTACATCTATCTTGTTTGCGGCAGGAACCTTAGGCAGTCCGGGCATTGTCATAATATCACCCGTGAGTGCGACTACAAAGCCTGCACCTGCCGACAGCTTTACATCACGGACGGTTATCGTGAAGCCCTTCGGGCAACCGAGCTTTGTCGGGTCGTCCGATAAGGAATACTGTGTCTTTGCAACGCATACAGGCAGCTTGTCAAAGCCGATAGCTTCAATTTCCTTTATTGCCTTTTCCGCACCAGTTGTATAGCTTACGCCGTCCGCACGGTAGATTTCCTTGGCGATTATATTCAGCTTTTCCTTTATGGTCAGCTTCTCGTCATATATAGGAGCAAAATTAGTCTTGCCCTCGTTTTCGTTTATTGTATCTATAACAGCGTTTGCAAGCTCGATACCGCCTTCTCCGCCCTTTAAGAATACATCGGAGAATGCGACCTTTGCGCCCATCTTCTCGCAGTATTCACGGACAATGGCTATTTCAGCCTCTGTATCGGTATAGAAGTGGTTTATCGCAACAACTGCAGGCACGCCGTATTTACGCATATTTTCTATATGTGCACCGAGGTTTACGATGCCCTTTCTGAGAGCCTCTGTGTTTTCAGCGGTAAGCTCGGTTTTCGGAACACCGCCATTATATTTCAACGCACGGATAGTAGCTACTATGACCGTACACGAAGGCTTAAGTCCTGCGTAACGGCACTTTATGTCAAAGAACTTCTCCGCACCGAGATCACTGCCGAAGCCTGCCTCGGTTATGGCATAGTCGCCGAGCTTTAACGCAAGCTTGGTTGCTCTTACGCTGTTACAGCCGTGAGCAATGTTTGCAAACGGACCGCCGTGAATGATAGCGGGAGTATTTTCGAGCGTCTGCACGAGGTTGGGGTTGATAGCATCCTTTAAGAGTGCTGTCATTGCGCCTACCGCCTCAACATCAGAAGCGAATACGGGCTTTCCGTCATAAGTATACGCAACAAGGATTGTGCCGAGCCTTGCCTTAAGATCAACAAGATCGTCCGCAAGACACAGTATCGCCATTATCTCGCTTGCAACGGTTATCTGGAAGTGATCCTCTCTCGGAACGCCGTTCACCTTGCCGCCAAGACCGATTATGCAGTTTCTCAGCGCTCTGTCGTTCATATCAAGACAACGCTTTATCTGTATGCGTCTGGGGTCTATTCCGAGTACGTTTCCCTGCTGAATGTGGTTATCTATAAGTGCGCAAAGCAGATTGTTTGCAGAGGTGATTGCGTGCATATCCCCCGTGAAGTGAAGATTTATATCCTCCATAGGCACTACCTGCGCATATCCTCCGCCTGCCGCACCGCCCTTTATACCAAAGACGGGACCCAGTGAAGGCTCACGCAGTGCAAGTACAGCCTTTTTGCCTATCTTGTACATACCCTCCGCAAGACCAACGGAAGTAGTCGTCTTGCCCTCTCCCGCAGGAGTGGGGTTTATAGCCGTAACAAGTATCAGCTTGCCGTCCTCTTCGCTTTCAAGACGGTCTATACATTCCTGTGAGATCTTCGCCTTGTAGTGACCGTAGGGTATAAGCTCCTCCTCGTCAATTCCGAGTTCCTTTGCTATATCCTTTATTTTTAGCATTTTTGCGTTCTGGGCAATTTCAATATCGCTGAGCATTTTTTCTACCTCTTTTTACTGTGGCTGACCGCCTGAATTATAACCTCTCACGTCATTATAAAGACGCAATTTAAGTATAGCACAGTGGCGGGTGAATTTCAAGGTTTAAAGAATATTTTACACCGACCGCCGCTTACGGATTTACACAAATTTCAGCTGGTCAACGTCCTCGTCGTACAGCGTTCCCGCAACAGGCACGGTCTTTGTCCTGAAACTGTCTGCGTCCTTTATCATACCGTCCTTGTATTTAACCGCAGATCTGAGCTTTGCTCTGGTAAGCCTCATTACCTGCACGCCCTGCGTATCCCTTGCCGCTTTGGGCAGGATAAGCACGGTGTTGAATATCATGACCTTGCCTGCGTCCGAGCTTAGCATAAACTCGCAATCGCCGTCAATAAGCGTCATAGATACGAGCGGCGAGCCGTCATTATATGCGTTCGCCAGCTTTTTGCGCCTTGTCTTTGTTTCAAACGAAGCCATAGGCACTTTTGCACATTTACCGTTTTCAAAGAACATTACAAGCGTTCCGCTGTAGTCCTCTGCGGCTATCATCTTTATTATCCTCTCGTCCGGGTCAAGCTCCAGCTTTACAGGCAGATAGTCACCCATAACGCTTGCCTTTCCGTCCTCAAAGTCGCAGGCTCTCGCCTTATATACCTGGAATTTATCTGTGAAGAACAACAGCTCCGCACGGTTACTGCCGTCATAGGTTTCGATTATCTCATCGTTTTCCTTGAGCTTCTGTTCGCCGCTCATTCTCAGAGACTGAGGAGTAATCTTCTTGAAATATCCCTCACGGGTGAAGAACAGATTTACGGGATAATCGGGTATCTCCTCCTCCGCCTCGTTCTCCTCGTCCTCAGTGCCGTAGATGAACATTGTCTTTCTGGGCTTGCCGTATTTCTTCGCTATATCGCCAAGCTCCGATATGATTATCTGCTTCACTCTGCGCTCCGAAGAAAGAATATCCTCCATATCGGCTATTTCTTCCTTAAGGCTGTCTATTTCCTCGATGCGCTTCAAGATATAGCCCTTGTTGATATTTCTCAGCTTTATATCCGCAACATATTCAGCCTGTGTTTCGTCTATGCCGAAGCCTATCATAAGGTTCGGTACGACCTCTGCGTCATCCTCTGTTTCACGGATTATCTTTATAGCCTTGTCTATATCAAGCAGTATCTTCTTAAGACCTGTCAGCAGATGAAGTTTCTCTTTCTTCCTTGCAAGCTCGAACTTTGTCTTTCTCTTTACGCAGGTAATTCTGAAATCCGTCCACTGCTCAAGTATCTCGGCAACACCCATAACCTTCGGCATACCGCCTACAAGAATGTTGAAGTTGCAGGAGAAAACGTCCTGTAAGGGAGTTATTCTGAACAGCTTTTTCATTACCGCCTCGCTGTCCTGCCCGCGCTTTAAATCAATAGTTATCTTAAGACCGGATAAGTCCGACTCGTCACGCACATCGGAGATTTCTTTCAGCTTGCCCAGCTTTACCTGCTCAACTATCTTGTCGATTATCGCTTCAATAGTCGTTGTAGGCGGAATCTCGGTCACTTCGATACAGTTTGCCGTTTTGTCATAGATATACTTACTGCGTACCTTTACGCTTCCACGTCCGGTGGCATATATACGGCGAAGCTCGTTCTCGTCCTGTAATATGAAGCCTCCGCCGGGGAAATCGGGTCCTTTAAGCGTGGATACAATATCGTGTTCGGGGTTTTTCATAAGTGCGGCGGCTGTTTCACACACCTCCGACAGATTGAAAGAACAGATATTGCTCGCCATAGATACGGCGATACCAACGTTATTGTTTACCAGTACCGCAGGGAATCTTGTGGGGAGCAGTACAGGCTCTGTCATTGAGTTATCGTAGTTCGGTACAAAGTCAACTATATCACGGTCAATATCCGCAAATATCTCAGCGCAGATAGGGTCGAGCTTTGCCTCTGTATATCGTGATGCCGCAAACGACATATCTCTTGAATATGCCTTGCCGAAGTTACCCTTGCTGTCAACATACGGGTGCAGAAGCGCCTCGTTGCCCCTTGCAAGTCTTACCATCGTTTCGTATATTGCCATATCGCCGTGCGGATTTAATTTCATCGTCTGTCCGACAATGTTCGCCGACTTCGTTCTTGCTCCCGTAAGCAACCCCATCTTGTACATCGTATACAGCAGTTTTCTGTGCGACGGCTTGAAACCGTCAATTTCGGGGAGCGCACGGGAAACTATAACGCTCATTGCATACGGCATATAGTTTTCGGTCAGCGTATCGGTTATCGGCTGATTCTCGACAATACCTGCACCCTCTATATAAGCGTTTTTATTCGGAGCGACCTTCTTCTCGCTCTTTTCGTTCTTTCCTTTTCTCAAAATCTATACCTCTTTTTAGCTTTATACCCTGCTCAGAGTGAAAACTCTTTTTTCAGCTTTTCAAAGCGTTTCTCGTATTTATCTCTTATGGGTAGCGTTGTATTCTGTAAAACGTGTTGCAGAACATCTGCGTCTTTCAGCACCTCGTCAAGCGGAAGACCGACATTTTCCTTGTCGCTGTGGTTCGCTATCGCTCTTGTGATATTGCCTATCTCGCACACGCTGAAAAGCCCCGTCTTCGCCAGTATCGGCATTACAGCGTCAGCACCTTCTTCTGCGTGCTTTTCGTCAACGCCCGTCAGATATTTACGGTAGTCGTGGAGCAGTCCGCTTATCTGCGCAAGCTCTGCGTTAACACCTCTGCGCAGTGCAATAAGCCCTGCCGTCTGCGCCGTGCCGAAAAGATGAATGTACGCTTTCTGCCGTCTTTCCTCGGGCAGTGTCGCTATCATCTCCGAAACTACGGCAGATATTACCTCTATCCTGTTAATTTCCATATATCCTCCGCTTAAGATACATCTATATCGTCAAGGTACTTATAGCCGTAGTCACGGATATAGTCCTTTCTTCCGTCAAGGTTATCACCGAGCAGCAGCTCAAATATCTCCTGCGTTTTCTGTGCGTCCTCCGGCATTACTCTTATAAGCCGTCTTGTTTCGGGGTTCATAGTCGTCAGCGACATCATTTCCGGTTCGTTCTCACCAAGACCCTTTGAACGCTGTATCTTATACTTCTGCTCGCCTATATCGGCAAGTATCCTCTGCTTTTCCGCTTCTGTATAGGCAAAGTAGGTCATATCCTTGCTGTTTATCTCATAAAGCGGCGACTCAGCGATATACACAAAGCCTTTTTCTATTACGGTCGGAACAAGTCTGTACAGCATAGTAAGAATAAGCGTTCTTATCTGGTATCCGTCATAGTCCGCATCGGTACAGATTATTATCTTTTCCCACCTGAGATTATTTAAATCAAAGGTTGAAAGGTCTTTGTTCGCCTTAGCCTTTACCTCAACACCGCAGCCGAGTATCTTCATAAGGTTCGTGATAATTTCACTCTTGAATATCTTGTCATAGCTTGCCTTGAGGCAGTTGAGCGTCTTACCTCTTACAGGCATTACCGCCTGATAGTCTGCGTCCCTCGCCTGCTTTACAGCGCCCAAAGCCGAGTCACCCTCCACTATATAAAGCTCACGTCTTGCCGTATCCTTACTCCTGCAGTCAACGAACTTAGGTATCCTGTTTGCAAGGTCTATCTTGCCCGAAAGCTGTTTCTTTATTGTATCTCTTGCCTTTGCGGCATTTTCACGGGCACGCTTGTTTATCAGCACCTGCTCGCATATCTTGACCGCTTCGTCCGGGTTTTCAAGGAAGTAGACTTCAAGCTGGTGCTTCAGCCAGTCGGTCATAGCCTCCTGGATAAATTTATTGGTTATGCTCTTTTTTGTCTGGTTCTCATAGCTTGTCTGCGTTGAGAAGTTTGAAGATATGAACACAAGGCAGTCGGCAATATCAGTAAATTTTATCTTGCCCTCAGTCTTGTTGTACTTGCTGTTGGCTTTAAGCCATCCGTCTATCTGATTTGTGAACGCCGCCTGCATAGCCTTGTCGGGACTTCCGCCGTGCTCAAGCCAGCTTGAATTGTGGTAGTGCTGTATAAGCTGTACCTTATTTGAGAATACAAAAGCGACCTTCATCTTTACCTTGTATTCCGGCTTGTCCTCTCTGTCCTTACCTGTACGCTGTGCGCTCCATACCTGCTCGGTCGTGAGTGCAGTATCGCCTACGATTTCTTTCAGATAGTCGCTGATGCCGTTTTCATAACAGTAGATATGTTCTTCAAAGCGTGTTTCCCCTGTTTCCTCGTCACGCACTTCGTTTCTCAGCACAAAGGTCAGCCCGTCATTTACTACCGCCTGTCTGCGCAGAACATCGTCAAAATATTCAAACGGTACGTCAATATCCGTAAATACATCAAGGTCGGGCTTCCACTTGATTTTTGTACCCGTTGTTCCGTCCGACTGATGACGGCGGAAGCCTCTTTCTTCCTTTTCAACGTTATAGCCCTTTTCGAATCTCAGGTCGTATATCCACGTTCCGTTATTGCTCTCGACCTCCATATACTCAGCCGCAAACTGTGTCGAGCAAAGACCCAGACCGTTAAGGCCGAGCGAGTATGAGTAGTTATCTCCGCTGTTGTTATCGTACTTACCGCCTGCGTACAGTGTGCAGAAGGCAAGCTCCCAGTTGTACTTCTCCTCGTTTTTATTGAAGTCTATCGGTATACCTCTGCCGTAGTCCTGCACTTCAATGCTTTTATCAAGGAAGCGTGTAACGATTATCTTCTTTCCGAAGCCCTCTCTCGCCTCGTCTATCGAGTTTGAAAGTATCTCAAACACGGAGTGACAACAGCCGTCAAGCCCGTCCGAGCCGAATATAACGCCGGGACGCAGTCGTACCTGATCGGGTCCTTTCAGCTGTTTAAGACTGTTATCGTCATAATTTTTCTTTGCCATCAGCTTTATCCTTTCAACCGCCGTACTCCCCTGTACAGCGAAACTTTAGTCAATAATTAGTTTTATTGTACCACAAATCCCCCGTTTTTGCAAGTGCGGCGGCTGTGAGCCGCTTCAAATTCGCCTTTCCCAATGTTGATAATATGTGCGAGTTGCATTGACGGCGGATATTAATGATTGCGCTTAATTGTTTAATAATTTAATTTAACTGATTTATCGCAAAAATTAAGGACTGCCTTAAAACAGTCCTCAGATATTGCGATAAAAATGACACGAATTTGAGATTTACCTTGACTTTAACCCGATCATTTGCTATAATCAACATATAGGAAGCCCTCATAGACGGTTTCCCTCGGTAATTAAAGTGTTTATACAACAGTAATCCGCCTACTGGAATTAGGCGGATTATTTTTTTGATAATTCATTAACTTTACCGCAATAATTATCAACATAAAAATCCCCGAGAGCCTCAGCTCTCAGGGATTTTACTATACTATATCAACTTTATCTACTTTCGTATTGCCGTCCGATAAATCAATACTTAGCGTAAGGATTCTCACCGTCATACAGCATACCAGCAGGACGGTTGAATTCAAGATCCTCAACACCGAGGTACTTCAGTGTATCAAAGATAGCCTTGCCGTAGTGACCGAATGCAACTGCACCATGGTGAGGATAGTTCTTCTTGATAAGAACGTTGCGGTAGAATCTGCCCATTTCGGGGATAGCAAATACGCCAATAGCGCCGAATGAACGTGTAGCAACAGGGAGAACTTCACCTTCAGCAACATAAGCTCTCAGCTTAGCGTCAGCTGTGCTCTGTAAACGGAAGAATGTGATGTCGCCGGGAACGATGTCGCCCTCGAGCGTACCTCTTGTGATATCAGGCTCCTTGTCAGGCTCAAGACCTCTGTGCATAATGAGCTGATACTTCATAGTCTTGCTTGTCAGCTTGCACGAAGCTGTGTTACCGCAGTGGAAGCCCATGAATGTATCCTTGAGTGTGTAGTTGTACTTGTCCTTGATGGATTCAACATACATATCTGCAGGAACAGAGTTGTTGATGTCGAGCAGTGTAACTGCGTCTTCTGAAATGCAGGCGCCGATATATTCGCTGATTGCACCGTAAATATCAACCTCGCACGCTACGGGGATTCCTCTTGCTGTAAGTCTTGAGTTTACATAGCAGGGAACACAGCCGAACTGTGTCTGGAATGAAGGCCAGCACTTGTTGGCGAATACAACGTACTTTCTGCTTCCCTTGTGTGCTTCCATCCAGTCAAGAAGCGTAATCTCAAGCTGTGCAAGTCTGGGCAGGATACCGGGCATCTTGTTGCCGTCGCCAAGCTCCTTTTCCATATCTGCAACAACTTCGGGGATTCTTGTGTCATTCTTATGCTCGTTGAATGCGGCATAAAGGTCAAGCTCCGAGTTCTCTTCAATCTCAATACCGAGGTTGTAAAGCTGCTTTATAGGAGCGTTACAAGCAAGGAAGTCCTGAGGACGAGGACCGAATGAGATAACCTTTAAGTTGTTAAGACCGATAACCGCTCTTGCAACAGGGATAAATTCCTTTATCATATCTGCAACCTCTGTAGCTGTTCCTACAGGGTATTCGGGTATGTATGCCTTGATGTTTCTGAGTGCTAAGTTGTAGCTTGCATTCAGCACGCCGCAGTAAGCGTCGCCTCTGCCGCCTACTAAGTTATCCTGTGTTTCCTCTGCTGCAGCAACGAACATTACAGGACCGTCAAAATACTTTGCAAGCAGTGTTTCAGCCGACTCGGGACCGAAGTTTCCGAGGTATACGACCAGTGCGTTGCAGCCTGCGCCCTTAAGCTCCTCAAGAGCCTGCATCATGTGTGTTTCGCTTTCGATAGTGGTGGGACATTTAAATACGTCAACACCGATCTCCTTACATGCCTTTACAACAGCCTCACATCTTGAAGCTGAAAGGCTCATGGGGAAACAGTCACGGCTTACAGCCGCAATTCCGAGCTTTACATCGGGTATGTTCTTCATAGCAAAAATTCCTTTCTGTGCAGTTTATTCTCTGCTTTATAAATCTGTCATAATACCGCCGCATTTTTTTGTTATGTACCGATTACGTTTTGAGTAATCGTTTACTTGTAGTCATAAAACAAAAAACCTCTGCGACAGGTGTTATTATTATTGTATCACAAATAATCGTCATTGTCTACAGATTTCCGATAATTTTACGCCGTTTTCACACAAAATTATCAGCAAGGCGATGTAACAGGTTACACGGTAATTAAGTAAAACGCATTTGTTTTACCGTTTATTGACACGCCGTGCTATTTATGTTATCATTTTACTATATTAAGTATTTAAACAGCGGAGGAAGACCGATGAAATACAGACGATTGCTCTTTTGGGTAAAAGACCCGTATTCCGATAGTTCCGACGAATTGTTCACCAAAGCCATAAAAGAAAATTTCTCCTACTGCGTTTCCCATTGCGATGATTACCGCAGAATATGCGAAAATCTCGGTATATCCTCTCCCTCGGATGCGTCCGGATTTCCCGTGATACCCACATTGCTGTTCAAGAAAAAACAGATTTTCAATAAAGGCTGTATTCCGCTTATAAAAGCGACTTCCTCCGGCACAAGCGGCAGGAAAAGCATGGTAGCCTTTGACACGGGCGGCCTTCTCTGCGGACTTAAAATGGTTATGCGTGTATCAAGGCTGAGAAATCTGCTATCTCCCGTTCCGTGCCACTATATCATTATGGGTTACAAGCACCACAGAGGAAACAATACCGCCGTAACAAAGACGGCTTTCGGTGCGACATTTTTCACTCCTGCACTGAGCCGCAATTATATCCTGACATATAAAAAAGGCGGCTATTCCCCCGACTTTGACAGGATTATAGAGCTTATTGTCAGGCATTCACGTTCACGTTTCCCGACAAGATTCATGGGGTTTCCCGCTTATACTTATTTTCTGCTGAGAATAATGGACGAGCGTAAAATTTATCTTAAAATGCCGAAAGGCTCACGCATAATGCTCGGCGGCGGCTGGAAACAGTTCTATGCTGAGCAAGCCGACAAAAATTCATTTTACAGCCTTGCCGAAAAGGTACTCGGCATAAAGGAAAACGATATTATCGAATTTTTCGGAGCGGTAGAGCATCCGATTTTATACTGCGACTGCAAGGAACATCACTTCCACGTTCCCGCTTACAGCAGAGTTATAATCAGAGATGTCGATACGTTAAAACCGCTTGAAAACGGCAAGACAGGACTTGTAAACCTGATAACTCCTATGGTTAAAGCGACCCCGGTGCTTTCCGTAATGACAGATGACCTCGGCATACTTCATAACGGAAGCGAATGTTCCTGCGGACTGAAAACGCCGTTTCTTGAAATTGTCGGCAGAGTTGCGCCGGAGGATATAAAGACCTGTGCGGCAGGCGCAGAAGAGATAATAAAGGGTGTGAACGTATGATTTTCTTTGATGGCGAAATATACGAAAACGATATGTGCGACAAGCTGTTAGCCCGTTTTGAAGACAGAATATGTGACACTCTCGAAAACTGTCGGCTTTCTGCTAAACAGGTCATGCTTGCCGCCGAAAAAATCAGCACGGATATAGAAAACGGTGCTTTTGACGATATGCTCTCAGCGCTTGACGTTGAAAATGTGAGTTACTATAAACAGCTTATACTCGCCTGCCTCAGCCGTGAAAATCTTGAATACAGGCTGAAAACCGAACTCGGAGATTCAGACGGCTTTATCGGTTCTCCGAACGGCATCACTCCGAAAATAAAAATTCAGACAAAACCTCTCGGCGTTCTGTTCCACATAGCCGCAGGAAACGCCGACGGCTTACCCGTGATGAGCGTTGCAGAAGGACTTCTTGCAGGCAATATCAATATACTGAAGCTTCCGTCCGCCGATAAGGGCTTGTCAATCCGCATAATAAAGCGGCTTTGCAAATATGAGCCTTTGTTGTCACGCTACATATATGTCTTTGATACCCCGTCAAGCGATGTGCGTACCATCCAGACGCTTGCAGGCTTTGCCGACGGCATAGTGGTATGGGGCGGTACTGAAGCCGTAAAAGCAGTGCGTTCACTTGCTCCGCCGGGAGTTAAGCTGATTGAATGGGGACACAAGCTCGGCTTCTGCTACATTTCCGATTACGCAAATCATACAGATGAATTTTCGGCTCTTGCCGAGCATATAGCCTCTACAAAGCAACTGCTCTGCAGTTCCTGCCAGACCGTGTTTATCGACACCGATGATAAAACCGAGCTTACCCTATTTTGCGAAATGTTCCTTCCGTATCTTGAAGCGGCAGTCGGAAAACACAGGAACACCTCTATAGGCACACGGGCGAGAGATACGCTCATAAGCTACTCCGCCCGTCTTGAACAGGCAATCGGGATACGGCAAATTTCTCCCGACGTATTTTACGGTAAGAATTGCAGCCTTATCACAAAAGACGACTTTGAACTTGAACTGTCGCCTATGATGTGCAATGTGCTTGTAAAAAGGCTTCCGAGAAAGGACATAATGCGTACACTGAGAAATGCAAAAGGCTTTCTGCAGACCGCAGGGCTTATCTGCGGCAAGGCTGACAGAGCAGAACTTACCGACCTGTTGCTCTGTGCAGGAGTTACAAGAGTTACGCAGGCAGGAAATATGTCCGCTTACTTTTTCGGAGAATCCCACGACGGAGAATATCCGCTATCCCGATACACAAGAAAAATCAATATCGAACTGAATAATCAGACTGAGGAAACAAATATATGAAAAAACTCGTTTTACCGCTCAACATTATTTTTCTCGGCTTATCGCTTGCTTGCGATACAGCTCTGATAATTACTCATCTCTACCCGATAAAAATAACCGCAAGCGTTTTCTTTATGCTTGCCGCCACAGTAAACCTGATATATGCCCTGAAATACTTCCCCGATAAGAAACTGCCGTCAGTAATACTGACCGTCGGCGTATTCTTCGCAATGAGCGCAGATATAGCGATAAACTTAAATTTCATCGCAGGAGCGGCGATTTTCGCATTAGGTCATATCTGCTATTTCATAGCATATTCGCTGATGCAAAAGCCCCGTCCGACCGACTTTATCCCCGCAATTATAATATTTATCCCCATAGTGCTGTTTATGATGTTCTCACCGCTTCTTGACTTCGGCTCGTCGCTTATGAAAATCATCGGCATTTCATACGCAGTTATAATCTGCATTATGACAGGCAAAGCAATAATGAACTTTATCCGCATAAAGAACAGATTCAACCTTATACTTGCGCTCGGCAGTGTACTGTTCCTTATATCAGATATAATGCTCCTGATGGCGTACTTCTCAAAAATAGATTTCCCGTTCTCGAATTTCTGCCTTGCCCTATATTACCCCGGTCAATGCCTTATTGCAAACGGTCTTGCACATATTAAAACAGCTATAACAGAAAAAATCCGTGTCGCCTGACACGGATTTTTATAATGGTTGTTTTAAATTCTGTATCTGCATTTATAAGTCTGAACGGAGTTTGTTTTTTCGGTCTCTGTAGTTATTTGCCTGCTCTTCGGTTATTACACCCTGCTTTATCAACTCAGATAATAATTCTGATTTGCCCTCGGCTCTGCCTGCCGGCATTGCAGAACGTTCAAGGCTTGCCCAGTCGTTTATATACTTTTCTTAGGCGTCATTTTCAGTCTGTATAAACAATGGTAACCCAATCAACAATGCCTTTCTCGTTAAACGTAACAATAAGGCATTTACCGTGCCAATCATTCGAGGTTTTTCCCTCGAGAGAACCATATCTATATTCCTGCCAGCCTTCATATTTTTTACTGTTAAAATTTTTTATACTTGTTGCTTCACCATACCTTTCGACGATTTCTTCTCTAGTTGTTTTAAATGGAGTTATGCCGTCAACCGAACATTTGTCATTCTCAAAAGGAGCATCAAAAATCCTACTGTCACCCTTTTTGGACTCTTTGTAGTTTTCCGCTCCGCAGCTAAAAAGCAAATCGCCATTTTTGTCCTTGACTTCAACGTGACATCTATCCTCCGCAAATCGATTAGCAGAAGTTTCATATATCCAATCCTTAGGCAGTTCTTTCAGCTTTATGGGTATCTCGATCGCTTGTCCGTCAACAATTACATTTTTTCGTATCCGTTCAATGTCAAAACCCGTTTCGCTGTACGATATCTCAGAACCATCAGGAATAGTACTTCTTTCGCACCCCGTAAACCCACAGAGCAGTATCGCCGTTGCCAACAGCGCAACCACCCTTTTGCTTTTCCTGTCAAGCCGATGTTTTAATTTGCTAAACATAGTACACAACCTTTCTTTCATTCATAGTGCTTAAGACTTTTGCAATATTTCCGCCTAAGCCTTATCAAAAAATGTCCAAAAGCTCCGATAGGTTATCCACCGTAAAATCAGCCTTTTCGCTCTCGTCAGAAATCGTCCAATATTTGCCTAAGCCTTGCCTCACCCATATCGTCATCATTCCCATTTCTTTAGCGGGAATTATATCATTATCCACTCTGTCACCGATCATTACTGCTTCGGACGGACGGCATCCTGCTCGCTTTAGTGCTATATCGAATATTCTTTTGTCAGGTTTGGCAACTTCTTCTTCGGCAGAAGCTACAACAAGCTGTATATATTTCATCAAGCCGCAGCTTTCAAGTCGTTTTTCAGTGCCTGCCGACTGGTTGGCAATTACACCTATACGGTATCCTTTTTCACATAGGATTTTGAGTACGTTTCCGGAATCTTTATAGAGCTTTTCATCTTCATGATGCCAAGGAGTTTTTGCAAGTCCGAAATATCTCAGTGCTTCAATATCGCCTTTCAGATTTTGCTTTGAAAAATACAAACGTTTTTCGTTAAACTCCTCAAAGGTAATATCTGTTCCCGCAATAGCATCTCGTATGCGATGGTTATAACACTCGGTTTCGTCAACAAGTGTTGAACCGACATCGAAAAACAACCATTTAATATCGTTCAGCATATTATCTCCTTGTTTTCATTAACTCCCGACCGTACCACAAAGTCACGCAAACTATCAACATTTCAAAAGGTCGGAATTGTCAGCGGCGACCCGCCGCTTAGTGCTTCTTCAACCAGTTACGCATCCACTTGCCGTTTTCGGTAAGATTGCTCTCGCTCCAGTTACCGTTTGCCGATGTTCCCGGCCGCAGTACCGAGCAGGTTTCATCCTTGTTACAGATACTCCAGTTACAGTAGCTTATGCCTTGCTTGTCAAAATAGCTAAGCCACTTCTGCGTTTCGTTGAAGTCGTTCGCACCGCCGCCCGATGCGTCACAAGTACCGAATTCCGACACAAATACAGGCAGTCCCTGTGCCACGCAGTTTTCTACGTTTGAACGAAGTCCTGCGTGAGTTGCCGCATAGAAGTGGAACGCATACATTACATTCTTGTAGTTCAGCGGATCGGAAAGCGGCTTGTCGATCTCCTGGCTCCATGTTGGCGTGCCTACTATAATTACCGAGTTCGGCGCATTCTTGCGGATAACGGGTATTATCTTTTCAGCATACGGCTTGATATTACCGCTCCACGATGCACCGCCGTTCGGCTCGTTGCATATTTCATAAATTACATTCGGATATTTTGCATATCTCTTTGACACCGTTTCAAAGAATGATTTCGCCTCGTTTGTATACTTGGACGGGTCGCCGGGATTAAGAACGTGCCAGTCGATGATAACATACATATCCAGCTTGATGCAGATGTCAACACCCTTTTCAAGCAGTTCAAGGCTTCCGCTCTTGTTGCCCATATAGCACTGACCGTTGCCCCACTCGTCAACATACATTGCAAGACGGACAACATTCGTATTCCAGTCGTCACGGAGCGTTTTGAATGCGCTCTCGTTTACGAATTCGGGGAACCATGTAAGCCCGTGTGTGCTCATTCCCCTGAGCTGATAACCCTTGCCGCTCTTATCGACAAGCTGTCCGTTCTTTACCGAAAGCTGACCGTGCTGTGATACCGGCGTAGTGCCTTTAGGGTCGCTCGGCGCCGGAGGAACTGTTGCCGCCGGCTTTTTGGTCGTTGACGTATTATTATTGTTGTTATTGCTATTGTTATTATTGTTGCTGTTATTTCCGGAACTCGTTCCTGCGGTACTTCCGTTCACAGTCACTTTACCCTCATTGATATAAGCGTCAGCCGAATAATTGAATCCGAATGAAACGCTCTTTCCCTTTTCTATAGTTCCGTTGTAGCTCTCGTTCTTGACCGTCATTGTGTTTCCCGAAATGCTGAATATTCCGTTCCACTGCGACATCAGCTTTGTATTGCCGGGGACGGTCACCTTTGCCGTCCAGCTGTTCACCGTATCGCCGTTATTGGTTATAACAATCTCATAACCTCCGCACTTCTTACCGCCTTCTTCCCAGCTGCTCGACTTCTTCCACTGAACAGTGAAATTGCTTGCAGATGAAGCAGGCTTGCTCTGGCCGTTGTTTTTCGTGTCGGCAGTTGACGGTGCCTTTGTTGTATCGCCGGGCTTCTCGGTGTTCTCTGCCTTTGATGTATTTTCCTGCTTTGAAGTATTATTTTCTTCCTGTTCGGAGGTATCGGAAGATGTGTCGCTCTCTGTTACTGAGCTGTCAACGGAAGTAACCTCGGAATTTTCATCAACACTGCTCGTATCCTCAACATACGATACATTGCTTTCGGTCGCCGAGCTGTTTCCGGCAGACGATAATACACCGCTGTCCTGCGCCGCACAGCCTGCAAGCATAGCCGCCGCAATAAACACGGCTATCGCACGTCTGATTATAGATTTTTTCATAGTTCCTCTTTCGGTCGTGATATTAAAACAGCCCTCACGAATGAGGGCTGTCGTTATTCGTTAATCTTTTTAAGATTACTTTCTCTTCTTAGCAACTACTACTGCACCTGTTGCGAGGAGTGCAACACCTGCAACTGCTGCAACGCCTTCAACACCTGTGTTTGTGTTGGGCTTTGTAGATTCGCCTGTTGTGGGAGCTGTTGTATCAGCGGGAGCCGTTGTATCAGCGGGAGCTGTTGTATCAGCAGGCTGGTTAGCAGCATCAAGACCTGAAACTGTGAATTCAATCTCTAAAGACTTTGTGGGATATGCACCTTTATAACCATCTGTCTTAAGAGCATCGTTCCAAATGTTAGCGAACAGAAGCTTTGTATGGCCTGACTTCTTACCGTCTTCTGTATCAATGATAGGAGCAGCAACTTCTGATGTTACTGTACCATCAACGATAATCTTGCAGTCAGAGAACTTAGCGATAGATTCACCGTCTTCGCCTGCGTCCTTGTTGAAAGGAATATCTGTTGAAACAAACAGAAGGTTGAAAGAAGAAGAACTGTCGAGTGCCCAGTCAAAGTCAGAAATGCCAACCTTGTATGTGCCGTCCTTGTCGATCTGTACATCTGTGTATGTAGCAGGAATAACATAGCCGCCACTACCATCCGGCATATCATCATCGAATTTGTCTTCATACTGAGGGAATGTTTCAGGGTCGTTACCGCCCCATACGATTACGCTGTTGAAGTACTTGCCGTCTGCAACGTCCTTACCTTATGAAGCGTCATCAAAAGAGTTTCTGAATGAGTAGGGTGCTGTCTGGAAACCGATATAAGCATTATAAGTTTCTGCTGCTGCGCCTACTGTAAGTGTGCCTGCTACTGCCATTGCAGCTGCTGCACCGATGAATCTTCTCATCTTCATTTTAATTACCTCCAAACAAATTGTATATGTTTCATTCTTATGAGTGTTGTTAAAAGTTTACAACATTCTCAATAAATTAATTATAACCTCTGCCCGCCAAAAAATCAATTTGCATTTTTCACATATTTACCACATAACTTTTTAGTTATTTTGTACAATCAGGTTATTAAGTTATAACGCAGACCATTCTCGATTGTCACCCATTTGTGCGGTTTGGTTGACACGAGGCGCTGTCGGTGGTATTCTGTTAAAGTCGTTTGACAAAATGGAAAGGAAACAAAAAATATGAACAGACAGAAAATCACAACAATCGTACTTTGTGCGCTCTTTGCGGCAATTACGGCAGTACTTTCGCAGATAGCGATACCGATGCCCTCCGGCGTACCGGTTACATTACAGACCTTTGCGATAGCTCTCTGCGGCTTTTATCTCTGCACGGCAAGAGCAACCGTTTCAACGGTCGTTTATGTTCTGCTCGGTGCGGTAGGCGTTCCCGTATTCAGCGGCTTCAAGGGCGGAATCGCTTCAATAGTAGGTCCTACGGGCGGATTTATAATCGGCTTTATCGCTATGGCGGCCATCAGCGGAATCGCATTCAGAAATATGCCCGAAAAGTTCCGTATACCGCTTAGAATAGCAATGGGCATCTTAGGCGTTGCCGCTTGCCATATCTGCGGATTTGTACAGTACGCTCTCGTTGCAGGCAAGGATCTGTTATCCAGCTTCCTGCTCGTATCCGCTCCCTATCTTATAAAGGATATAGCAAGCGTAGTTCTCGCATACTTTGCCGCTCTCGCAATTTCAAAGGCTCTGAAAAGAACAGGCTTTGCCCCCAGCGAACAGGCGTAATTGCAATAAATTTATAAACATTAAAGACAGTGCCGAGCGGCGCTGTCTCAGACTGTCGATAAACCTATATAATTTTTGAAAATGGGGTT
>ULVT01037308.1_pt1 | contig 19260 bp, 18 predicted proteins | sample 1959701 | NCBI WGS metagenome assembly ULVT01 (sample SAMEA4835793, study PRJEB28245) | human gut metagenome | biome: gut microbiome; material: fecal sample | place: Denmark | collected 2008
GAATATTTTAAAAAGTACTTGTATAGTTTTCCATTTTAATGTAAACTATTATGCGGTAATTTTACAAATCGGCGTTTGAGAACGGAGAATCTGAATTGCAGACCATTGATAAAAATAAAAAATTCCCTGCCGAATCCCTCGGCTTCGCCACCGGCGTTATTGCCGTGGCTCTGAGCATGGGCGTTTGCTCCGGCATAGGTCCCGCTGTGGGTGCGCTCGGCGCTCTCTTTGTGCTGCTTGCCTCCGACCCCAATCTCCGTCTGCCGATGATGCCCGTCTATATGGGATTCCTGACCGTCAGCTACGCTTACGCCGTCGGGGGCACCGTCGCCTGCTCGGCCGCCGTATGCTTTAGCGGGCTGCTGCTTGCCGCCTGCGCTCCGTTTGCTGAGAAGCTGCGCCGCTTCATCTCACCCGCCTGCACTGCGGGGCTCATGCTTGCGGGCGCACTGACCGTGACGGTAATGCAGACAAATGATTACTTCGCCATCGGCGGAGAAGGCAATATGATCAGGGATATGCTTGCCTCATATGTTTCAAAGGGCTTTCACCCGAATTGGCGCGGCGTGCTCTACGGCACCATCACAATGGTGATACTCATAACATTCCCACGTAAATTCAAAAAAGCAAGCCTTACGGTAAGACCTGCTTTTCTCGCTTTGGTATTCACTTTGCTTCTCAATCTCTGGCTGAACCCCTCATATATGCCGACGTCTATAAAGGAGATAGGCGCGATCGGCCGCCCGCAGCTGCTCACTTTTGACGCGATCGGCGCGGCAGGCTCCGAGGCGCTAATCACGGGCCTTATCTGCGGCGCTGCGCTTTGGCTTCAGCTGCTTTACCTGCGCCTTGGCGATAAAGACACCGAGCGCTCCGACCTCGTATTCGGCGGCATATTCAATATACTTATCTCATTGCTCCCCGGCGCATTCCTGCCGACGAAGCCTGTGAAAAAATTCAAAGCGACCGCCGCTGCGCTATGCTTCGGCGCAGTTATGCTTGCGCTCCTTTTCATCCCGCTTGCGCCCTACAGCGCAAGGATTCCGACCGCATCGTGCGCCGTGGTGCTGATAGTCGGTGCATGGCAATCCGTCAAGTGGGGCAAGCTGCGAGCCGCCTTTGCTTCGCCGCTGACGATTGTATTATTCGCTTTGTCGCTGCTCATAACGCTGCTGACGGATATCGCCGTCGGCACCATAGTATCGGCCGTGATCGGTGCGATTTTTGCCGGCGTCAAAGATTCCGCAGCACGCAGGAGCGCAGCAGCCTGACAAGTTCGCCGAGCGAATCGCAAAGCTGCCTTGACCGTCGGACATGAATAATACCGTTTCTATCCCCCGCTGTGAGCGCCGCTTCTTCGGCAGCGGTCACACGCCTCTCAAGCTCCGAATATCGCTTCTCAAGCCCTGCCGTTATTTCACGGCAGGCTTTTTCTTTTGCGACGCAGCTTGAAGCGGCTTTGCGTGCGCCCTCGATAATTATCCGCACTTCTCTGTTCGGCCCTTCATCGCCGCCGAGGCGCAGAGACAGGCGAGCGACATCAAGAAAGGCATACGACAGCCCCGCCAGATCCTCCCGCGCTATCGGCGGCAGGAAATCGGCGACAAGCATTTTGCACATCTGCACATAGCACCGCTCGGACTCCGCCGCTCCGCTCTCGGTCGGGGCAAGAGCAATGCTGCCCTGCTTCTCGAGCAGGGCGATATAATCATATTTTTTCTTCATCAGAACACCCTCAGATATATACAGGAAATGAGCCAGCCGAGTATGCCGCACCCGGGGAAGGTGAAGAGCCACGCCGCCGCCATATCGCCCGCAACGCTCCAATCGACCGAGCGCAGGCTTTTTGCCGCCCCGACGCCCATGACGGCGGTGGTCTTGGTGTGAGTGGTGCTGACGGGGAAGCCGAAAACCGTTGAAAGAAACAGGCAGAAGCCGCCCGCCGCATCCGCCGCAAAGCCTTGATAAGTCTGCATTTTTATCATATCAATGCCGACGGTCTTGATTATCCTGCCGCCGCCGAGAGCCGTGCCGAGGCTCATTATCACGGCGCACACGGGGAACACCCACTCGCCCGCTCTGCCGCCGCCCATCATCAGTATCTCAAGGGTCAGCACGCCCGCAAACTTCTGCGTATCCTGCGCCCCGTGCATGAACGCCATCACGGCGCTTGAAGCGATCTGGGATATCTTAAAAAAGCCCTCGCTTTTATCACGCTCGATCCCCGAGAACGCCGCAACAGTCGCCTTTGAAGTGCCGTAGCCGCAAACGAAGCCGACGGCGCTTGAGAACAGCAAACCGAGCAGGACTTTGTTTATCTGCGCGAGGTCGATGCCGCCGAAGCCACCGTTTATCGCAACGCTCGCACCTGCAAGCCCCGCCAAAAGCGCATGGCTCTCGCTGGTCGGTATGCCGAACGTCCATGCCGCCGTCGCCCACACCACGACAGCGCTCATCCCGGCGCACAGAGCGGCGAGAGCAAGCGAAGGGTCGCTGCCGAAATCCGCCATATTGATCACCGTCTCCGAAACCTTTGCCCCTATCCCCCTCATCAGCGAAGCGCCCGCAAAATTCGATATACTTGCGAGTATAACGGCTTTCCTCATGCTCAGGCAGCCTGTGGACACGCAGGAGGCAATAGCATTCGGCGCATCCGTCCAGCCGTTGACGAATACGACGGCAAGCGTTGCGATCAAGGTCAGCGCAGTCGGCATAGCGCCGAAGCTCGCACGGAGAAAATCAAAAAGTCCCATAGCACCACCAAAAACAAAAACGCTTTCCGTAAAAGAAAGCGTTTTTTTATCCGATATTTTTTATTTTAACGTATGTTCATCTTCTGAAAAGGCTGCCGCCTTTGGAATCTATACCGACAAAGACCGGGAAATCCGCAAGCCGCAATTCCTTCACGCTCTCGCAGCCAAGGTCGCCGAAAGCGATCTCACGGCAGGATACGATATGCTTTGAACACAGCGCACCCGCACCGCCGACGGCGCAGAAATAAACTGCCTTATTCCTGACTATGGCTTCATAGACCGCTTTGCTCCTGTCGCCCTTGCCTATCATTGCGGCGAGGCCGAGATCGAGCAGCCTCGGTGAATAGACATCCATCCTGCCCGAGGTGGTCGGGCCGCAGCTGCCGATAACTGCGCCCGGCGGAGTGGGCGTAGGACCGGCAAAATATATGCAGGCGCCTTTGAGGTCAAAGGGCAGCGCCTCGCCGCTGTCGAGAAGTGAAAAGATGCGCTTGTGAGCCGCATCCCTCGAGGTGTAGGCAATGCCGCTGAGCAGCACTTCATCACCCGCCCTGAGGGTATCGGCATACTCGGCAAGCTCATTAATATTTATGCTGTACTTAGCCATATTATAACATATCCTCGATATTCGCCTTGGCAAACATCTCTTCAAAGCTCTTGAACGCCGCCATAATGTCGCTCGTGTTGCTCCTGAGATCGCCGACAGCCGCGTCAAAATTAGTGAAGGAGCTTTCGAGCCTGTCGTTTATCTCCTCTATCTCGGCGGTGGCCTTGCTGACCATACGCTCACGCTGACTCGAGTCGCCGTCAGTCAGCATTCTCTTATTGTATGCTTCCTCAAGCTGCGAGAATTGCTTCTCTATCTCCTCAAAGTGAGCGGCGCATTCGTCGAGCATACTCTGATATTCCTTGGCGCTCGCCTCATACTCCTCCATACGCAGCGCATACTCCGCATTCATACGGAGCTGGCTCTCGTTCTCTTCGCTTAACACCTTGTTTTCCTCCTTAACGGATTCGAGCTGTTTTTTAAGCTCGGCATTCTCATCATTGAGCTTTGCTATCTCGGAGCTGTCGGCGTTTTTGGCGGCAAGCTCCTTTTTAAGCCCGAGTATCTCCGCTTGAAGCTGCTCGACATACCCGAGCACTTTTTCTTTATTAAATCCGCCGAAAACCGACTTTTTCAGAACTTGATTTGAACCCATCATCCTGCCGTCCTTTCACATTTATTACACCAGCAGCAATATTTCGCTCACGCCCGACGAAGCGGTGACGGCTTCACTGCCGCCGTAGATGCCGAAGCTCCTTGAGCCGCTGTCGTCGACACTGATATAGCCCAGAACGCCGTCCTGAGAGCAGATAAGGCTGTCTGTGCTCACATTGGAAGCAACCTGCTTCTCCTTGCCGTCCTCATAGACATAGAGGTCGGCGGTCGGGTCGGAGGCGTTCGAGTCGTAATTCTTCAAAATGACGATATTATCGCCCTTCTCAAGCTGGAACGCATTGGCGGCGTTGGCGAGCTTGACGCTCTTCTCACCGTTATAGGCAAAAACGTCGCCCGTCCCTTTGCCGATATCGGATTTGAGATACACTACGGAATCCTCCGTAAAGCGATAGCTCGAAATACCTGTGTCGACGCCTACCTCGCTCGAGGGAGCGCCCGAGGGATCAATGCTGTTGGTAAAGAGGCTGAGCCTCTCGCCCGCATTATCCCTGACGAGGGCGAATATCCTGCTGCCGTCCTCGGAGAACGAGAACAGGGTCTTTGATTTATCATAGCCGGCAAGCGGGTGGCTGACCGGTGAACCGCCGATATTTGCGGCGACCGCCATACCGTCGGAGACCACGCTGTCGGTCACTATGGATTTGGCGTATTTGATGACCTCGCTCATATTGCTGCGCTGAGCGATATCCACGAGGGTATCCATTGCCGTCTCGCCGCTGAGGACTTTCATGGATTCAAATATTATTTTCGGCTCGCCGTTAGCCGCAACGCTGTAGACCCTGGTCGGGTCAACGTCGTCGGCGACCTTGAGCACGCCGTTCGGAGTATAAGCAAAGGCAGTAAACGCCGGGACGGAGAAATCACCGTTTGCAACGCATTCGTTGAGCGCCGCTCTTATCTCATCGCGAATGAGTTTATCCTGATATTCGCGCAGCGCCTTGTTATAATCGGCGGAAACGCCGAAGAATGAGAAGAAATCAGTCCTGCGGGGGCGGGTAACGCTCTTGTCGCTCTCCTCATAATTATCGGAGATGACATAGCTCCAGGACACGCTCTCGTCGGACGAGGTGAAATAATAGAGGTTGCCGCCGGGTCTGTAGTTATCATACATCACCGAGACGGCGTTATCGCAGATAAGCGCAGGCTGACCGCCCGCCTCCGCGATATATATCTCCGTCGCACCGTTTACGGTCTGCGACTTTTTCTCAAAAATAATGTGCGGCTTATCGACACCGTTATAGGTGTAAACGCCTACAACGTTTCTTGCAGCCTCGGTCGGCTGCTCGCCGTCAAAGCGGTAGAGCACACGGGTATCGCCGTGCATCTTGATAAAGTATATCTCGCTTGCGCCGTCAAGGGTATAGACAGTGCTGACATTCTCGGCGAAGGTGCTTATCTTTTTATCGCCCGGGTCGCACACGCAGCCGTCGTCGGCGCCTATGCTGCGGTTGAATTTGCGGTAATACACCTTGCCGTTCGACACGCCGTAATCCTTCTCAACGCCGTAGTCGATTATCCTCGGGGCGGTTATTTCGCCTTTTTTAAGCTCGACATAGCAAAGGTCATAGAGTGAATCGGAGGAGGCGGAATTCACACGGTAGAATACTCTGCCATGCTCCTTATCGCAGGCAAAATCGTCCGCCGTGGTATCGTCGATAACGAGCTCCTGCCCCGCAATGCGTACAACGCTCTTGCCTTCCCGCTTATAAACGGCCGTCACCGTATTCTGAGCCGACTTTGAGCCGACGACCTGAGTTATGACGACCACGGCGCAGATAATGACAACAAGAGCCGCCAACGCAGCTATAACTATCTTGATGTTTGCGCGAAGCTTAGCCAAAAGCTCCTTCAATCTCTCTCACCCTATCCTATTGGGCGGTTGCCCCGACAAAACGGAGCAACCGCCTAAGTGTTTATTTAAGCGCTATTGCCTGCTTGGCCTTTGCAACAATATTCTGTGCATCAAGACCGTAAATATGAAGAAGCTCAACAGCGGGACCCGATCTGCCGAAAACGTCATTGACGCCGAGCCTGACCACGGGCACAGGCTTGCCGCTCTCGCAAAGAGCCTCTGCGACTACACCTCCGAGACCGCCGATGATGCTGTGCTCCTCTGCGGTAACAACTGCGCCTGTCTTTGCTGCGGAGCGAATGACCGCTTCTTTATCAAGAGGCTTGATGGTGTGGATATTGATGACCTCGGCGCTGATGCCCTCGTCGGCAAGCGCTTTAGCGGCTTCGATCGCTTCATTGACCATAAGGCCCGTTGCGATTATCGTCACGTCGCCGCCCTCACGCAGGGTGACGGCCTTGCCGAGCTCGAATTTATAGCTCTCGTCAAAAATTCTGGGCACTGCAAGCCTGCCGAATCTCATATAGACGGGGCCTTCGTATTCGGCGGCGGCGAAAACAGCCGCCCTGGCCTCGATATCATCAGCGGGGTTGATTATGACCATACCGGGGATAACACGCATGAGCGCGATATCCTCGCAGCACTGGTGGCTCGCGCCGTCCTCACCGACGGAGATGCCCGCATGGGTAGCTCCGATCTTGACGTTAAGGTGCGGATACGCGATGGAGTTCCTGACCTGCTCATAGGCTCTGCCCGCCGCGAACATTGCGAAGGTGCTTGCGAATACGGTGTAGCCTGTGGTAGCGAGACCGGCGGCAACACCCATCATGTTGCTCTCGGCTATGCCCGAGTCAAAAAATCTGTCGGGGTACGCCTTCTTAAACATACCCGTCTTGGTAGCCGCAGCAAGGTCGGCGTCCAAAACAACTATCTTATCATTTATCCCGCCAAGCTCGACGAGCGCTTTGCCGTAAGCGTCACGGGTCGCAGTTTTAATAATATCAGCCATTTCAATGCCTTCCTTTCTTATGCTTCAAGCTCTGCGAGAGCGGCGTTAAGCTCGCTCATGGCCTGCTCATACTGCTCGGCGTTGGGGGCGGTACCGTGCCAGCCGACCTGATCCTCCATAAAGGAGACGCCCTTGCCCTTAACGCTGCTTGCGACTATTACGCAGGGCTTGCCTTTGAATTCGGCCGCCGCATTGAAAGCTGCGTCTATCTCATCGAAGCTGTGAGCGCTTATCTCAAGCACATTCCAGCCGAAGGATTTGAATTTCTCGGCTATCGGATAGGGGGAATTGACCTCGGCTATCTTGCCGTCTATCTGGAGACCGTTGTTGTCAACGACCGCCACGAGGTTGTCGAGGCCCTTTGCAGAGGCATACATAGCAGCCTCCCAGACCTGACCCTCCTGTATCTCGCCGTCGCCGAGGACGGTGAAGACTCTGAAGTCCTTGCCTGCGAGCTTTGCGCCGAGAGCCATGCCGCAAGCGGCGGAGATGCCCTGACCGAGGGAGCCGGTGCACATATCTACGCCCGGGGTATACTTAACGCTCGGGTGACCCTGAAGCATGGAATCGCTCTTTCTGAGAGTTTTAAGCTCCTCAACGGGGAAGAAGCCCCTGAGAGCGAGGACTGAATACAGAGCGGGGGCTGCGTGACCCTTGGAGAGCACGAAGCGATCCCTATCCTCATTCTTGGGATCCTGCGGGTCGATATTCATGTGGTCAAAATAGAGATAAGTCAGAATATCAACGCATGAAAGCGAGCCGCCTGGGTGACCCGATTTAGCGTTAAAAACGCCCTCGATGATCCCCATTCTCGCTTTGCAGGCCCTGATCTTCAACTGTTTTCTGATAACTGCATCCATTGCAGCCACCTCCTGTTTGATTTATTGGTATTGCGTAAAGGCGGGCGGTCAATCCCGGTGCCCCGCCGTTTTTTCTATGTATTCGATGAAATCCGCAACGGCGCCCTTGTTGCAATGGCAGGCGACGAATTGCGCTATTTTTTTCATCTCTTTCGGAGCCTGACCGCAGCAGGCGGGCACTCCGACGCTTTTGAGCATATCGTAATCGTTGAAATAATCCCCTATTGCGCCCGTATGAGACTTATCAATGCCAAGAAGCTCGGCGAGCTTCAGCACCGCCGTGCCCTTGTGAGTATTCCTCGCAAGGATCTCAAAGCTGGCTATGGAGGACGACATCATCGTGATATCGGGGTCGGTCAGCGAGCGAAAATACTTCTCCACCCTCTTAATATCTGTCGGCAAGCCGGAAAATATTACCTTGCCCCAATCTTTTTTAGGCACATCGTCGATATTGCGAATGTGCGAGTGGTCGAGATGATCGGCGCTGACAAAGAGCTTGCCGAACCAACCCGTGCCTGTAATATAAATGGTATCCTTTGCAACGACTATGACATCGACCAGCGGGAATTTTTTTGCCGCTTCAACGGCAAGGCGCATCCCCTCATCGCTCATAGGGCTGAAAAACACCATTTCATTTTTGGAAAAATCATAGATGCCTGCGCCGTTTATAACGACGGCGGGCGTGCCCGCTATCGGCAGAGAGCGGAAATGCCGCTCCATGGACTGCGGATTTCTGCCCGAGGCGAGGGTGAAATGCCCGCCCTCGGCAACAAAGCGCTCAATGGCGAGCTTATTCCTCTCCGGGAGCTGCCTGAGCTTATTATTGAGAGTGCCGTCGATATCGGAGACAATGAGCCAATCCGAAAGCGGCTTTTTATCGGTCATAACTGTTTTATTCTCCTGAGGAAGTTTGTGAAATACTCGGGCAGCGGCGCTTCAAGACGTATCCTCTCCCCCGTTGTCGGGTGAGTGAAGCCGATAAGCCCCGCATGGAGGCACTGCCCGCGGAGCATCCCGAAGCGATCCTTTGAGCCATAGAGCGGGTCGCCCGCAACGGGGTGACCGAGATAAGCCATATGAACTCTTATCTGGTGCGTCCTGCCCGTCTCGAGCTTCAGACGCACAAAGGAATAGCCGCTGAATTCCTCGAGCACCTCATAATGGGTGACTGCGTTTTTGGAATTCTTGTCGGTGACACACATTTTCTTTCTGTCGGCGGTGCTCCTGCCTATCGGGGCGTCCACAACGCCGTTCTTCTCTTTGAGCTTACCGCAGATAACGGCTCTGTATTCACGGTCGAGCGAGTGCTCCTTTATCTGCTGAGCAAGCGAGGCATGAGCCGCATCGGTCTTGGCAACGAGCAGCAGCCCGCTCGTATCCTTATCAATGCGGTGGACAATGCCGGGGCGGATAACGCCGTTTATCCCCGAAAGGTTGCCCTTGCAATGCCACAAAAGTGCGTTGACGAGGGTGCCCTCATAGTTACCCGGCGCGGGGTGAACGACCATGCCCTGCGGCTTATTGACCACGAGCAGGTCACCGTCCTCATACATTATATTAAGAGGGATATCCTCTGCCCTGACCGAAAGCTCCTTCGGCTCGGGCACGGTGAAGCTGACGATATCGCCCTGCCTCGGCTTATGATTCTTTTGAACCTGTCTGCCGTTGCACATCACAAGTCCGTCGGCAAACAGCCCCTGCACAAAAGAGCGGGAATACTCGCTGAGAGCCTGCGACAGAGTTTTATCAAGCCGAACAAGGTCATCGCTCGGCTCGACGGCAAAGCTGACAGGCTCGCCGTATTCGATTGAATTAATGCTCTGCGTCATTATGATCTTTTTTACTGCTCTTATCACGGATGAGGCCGTATATTTCGTAGCCGATGAGCATGAATGCGCCGACGGTGATGCAGCAATCCGCAAAATTGAACACAGCAAAATCCATGAAAAGCGGCTCGATGAAATCAATGACATAGCCGTAGAGAACACGGTCTATCACGTTGCCCAGCCCGCCCGCAACAATAAGCACAAGGCAGATGTTGGGGAAAACGGGCTTTATCCTGCGTATCATCAGCAGCACGAGACAGACGATGAGAATGAGCACGGTAAAGACGGTGAGCAACACGGTGTTATCCGAAAACGAGCTGAACGCCGCGCCGGTATTCTCAACATACCTGAGCTGAAACAGACCGAAAAGGAATTTGAACGGTCCGTTCGGCTTAACGGAAGTGACCGCCGCATATTTGGTCAGGCGATCAATGACCGTCAGAGCCGCTATGACTGCAAGAGATATTGCTTGAAACATATTGACCTCACTAATCGGTTATTTATTAAAAGAGGCTGTCAAACAGCGACGAAATATCGTCGTCATCATCGTCATCGTCCTCTTCTGCGTCGGCTATCTCGTCGAGATCGACCTTGAAGCCCTCAAATTCCTCCTCGTCCTCGGCTGCCTCTGCGGCGACCTCATCCTCGGTGGCTTCGGGGAGCACATCGTCGATATCGGCGGCTATATTCTCGGAATCGGTGCTGTCAATAAGGCTGAAGAGGTCGTCAAAATCCTCCTCAATCTCCTGCTCCTCGGCTTCGGCCTCCTTGGGCTGCTCGGGAACATAGACCGCTGCCTCTACCTGAGGTATCTCCTCCTCGGCAAGCTGCTCAAGCTCCGATTCTTCCGTCGCTTCCTCCTCTTTGGCGGCTTCCGGCTCAAAGACTGCCTCAGCGGGGATAGTAGGCTCGGCAGGCTTCTCCTCGACTGTCTCTTCAACTTCAGCTGCCTCAACGGTCAGCTCCTCGGCTATCTCGGCCGCCGGCTCGTCACAAAGGGGCACGTCGTCGCCGACATCCTCCGCAACTATGATGCAGTCGTCGGGCAGAGCCTCGACCTGCTCAAGCTCCTTGCGGCAAAGGTCCGCAAGAGTCTGCTTGAAAATGGCGGCATCCTTCTTCGCCTCCTCAATGGCGGCGATATATTTTGTATATTCGTCACGGCTGTTGCCGATAATCGCCTTGCCTCTGTTTTCGGCGGCGGCGATAATCTCGGCGGCCTTGGAGCGGGCCGCGTTGATGGTACGGTTAGTCTCGTTCTGCGCCCTCTCGGTGAGAGAAGCAACGGCATTCTTGGCGTTATCGACAATATCCCTCGCCTGCGTCCTTGCCTCGTCGATAAGCTGAGCGGACTGGCGGTTTGCACCGTCGACTATCGCCTTTGACTTGGTCTCGGCCTCGGCGACGGTCTCATCCGCCTTATTCTTGGCAGTCTTGCTGACGGATTCAGCCATCTTATGAGCGTCAAGCAGAGCGAGCTTTATGGCTTCCTCATCGCTGCGGTAGCTCTCGATCTTGTCGGCAAGGATGCTTATCTTCTTGATAAGCTCCGCCTTCTCGGCAAGCGACTTCTCATACTCGGAAGCGACCGTCTTGAGGAAAGCGTCAACCTCCTCGGCGCTGTAAGTACCCTTGCTCACGGGGGTAAATTTTGCATTGACTATCTGTTCGGGTTTAAGCATCTTCAACACCTATCCTCTCTTAATAGTTCATTCATTTGAGGAGCCGCCGCTTATCTCGTCAAGCAGCTCGCCGGTAACGGGAACGCTGTAGGGGGTGATTATGTAGGCTCTGCCCGCAACCTTCTTAAATACGCCGTGATTTGCGTATGCGACGCCGTAAAGGAAGTCGATTATCCTCTGTGAAGCGTCGTTGGGGCAGGTCTCAAGGTTAAGTATAACGATCCTCTTCTCATTGAGTATATCGGCGACCTCGGCCACTTCCTCAAACCTGTCTATCTTTTGGAAAACGACGTGGGGCTTGACCTGACCCGAGGCGTTCTTTGAAGAATTGATATTGACAACATTCCCGCCGGAGGTTTTTTCGCTTCTGCTGTGGACGGGATGGATCTGCGGCTCGGGCAGCGGAGACTGGTCGGGGGCGAAATCAAAATCGTCCTCGTATTCCTGCTCCTCGCTCTCGATATAATCGTCGTCTGTACCGTTAATAAACTTTCTGACTAAACCTTTGATATTCATGGTTGATCCTCCTTGTTATCTGTAGATCCTTGCGCCGAAAATCGCCGAGCCGATACGCACGAGATTTGCGCCTTCAAGAATCGCCTGTTTGTAATCGCCGGACATTCCCATTGAGAGAACGCTCATATTAATATTATCTATTTTTTTATCACGGATGTCAATAAACAGTTGATGCATATTTGAAAAAATTGACCGAATTTCGCTCTCTTTTTCGCATATCGGGGCTACGCACATCAATCCGTTGACAGAAACGCCCTGAATTTCCGCAATTTCGCACGCCCTCTCGAAGGTCTCCTCGGGGGTGAAGCCGAATTTGCTGTCCTCATTACCGACATTGACCTCGAGCAGGATATTGGTATTGACCCCCGCCTCGAGCGATCGCTTGCCTATCTCCCGCGCGATATCGACCGTGTCGACCGACTGTATCGTGTCGACTCTGCCAACTATCTTTTTGACTTTATTTGACTGCAAATGACCTATCAGGTGAGCCTTGCAGGCGCTGAGGTCAAGTTCCGGCTCCTTGCCGAGGAACTCCTGCACCTTATTCTCGCCGATGAGGTTTATCCCGCAGCCGATGGCGTGATTGATGAATCTGCTCTCGACCGTCTTGGTGACCGCCATGAACGCCACATCGCTCGGCTGCCTGCCGCCGGCAAGCGCCGCCTCGGCGATATCCTCGCGAATCAGCTTCAGATTCTCTTCTATCGCCTTAAATCTCTCTTCATCCGATAACCATTCCATCCTTTAGATCCTTTCCCGAAACAAAGACCTCGTCATAGAGCTTGAGATATTGATATCCTTTCTTTTTCATTGCGAGGATATCCGAATCCGAGGGTTCGTCCGTAATTATATATTCATCAGTGGAATAAAGGGTATCAAATACTCTGAATTCAACGATGTTTGCAAGCCTGACATATACACCCGTCACGCCGTCCTTATCAACTCTGACGGCGTCCTTGCTGACCCGCAGGCCGGTGTATTCATTGAGTATGACCGAGCCGCTGAAGCGTCTTAGCGTCGCAAGCTGCTCATTCATAAGGTTGCACTTGAATATTGCAAGGTTTTTGCCCTCCGTGGCGGGCTTGACGGCGTAAACGCTTGTCTCAACCGTCAAATCGCCGAGCTTCAGCTTGCATTTGCCGTTTGTCTTTAGCTGAGAAGCCACGGAATTGTCGATAATGCAGGCGACATACCAATTGTAGCCGCTGATTATCTTGCCGAGCGACTGCTCGGGCACGCTCTTTGCGCCACTGTCGAGGGCGTTTTGCAGGCTCTCGGCGGTGAGGGAGTCAATGCCCTGTGCCGTCAGTAGGCCTTCATAGCCGTCGAGGTTGCTGACGTAATATCCCGCGCTCTCTGCCGCGACTATCCGCGACGGAGTGCTGCTTGCGGAGAGCGAAGCTATCTGAGACTCGAGCGAAGCTATCGCCTCGGAGCAATCGACCGTCTGACCGAGCGAAATTTGCTTACGCGAGAGCTTCTCTGCGAAGGCAAGCTCGCTCTCGGCAACGGAGGAATAATCGTTGTTATATGCCATATTGAGCATTGAGATGAAATCGGCGTCGATCTCATCAGACAGCTTGTCTATATCGAGATTCGCAAGCCGAAGCTGGCTGCTTATCTTCTTATAAGCGGTAAGCTTTTTATTGAGGTTACGAAGAAGCGAATAATTCTCCGCGCTCTGCTCCGACGGGAACGAAGCGGCTATTTCGCTGCCCCTGCTGACCCTCTCGCCGTTGACGGCTATCGGAACTATCACGCCCGAGCCGCCGGAATCGAGGATCACCTCGTCGCGAATGACGAACATCTCGGCGTCGACCGAGTCAGTGACGGTCTGGATGTAAGCGGTGCGGGTAGCGTAATTGCGGCCTATCATCTCATATATCTGCACCGCAAAGTAGCCGAAAATGATGAAAGCCGCCAGAACGGAAAGCACCTTGATAAGTATCCCCTTTTGCTTCATTCTCACTCCCCCCGAAGCGCCGCCAGCGCTGCATTTAGCAGCCCGTCGGGCGTGTCGTAATCGTCTATATAAAGGAATTTTATCCGCTCGTCCCTGCGAAACCAGGTCAACTGGCGCTTGGCGTAGCGGCGGGTCTGCATTTTAAGCTGCTCAACACATTCGTCGAGCGTTCTCTCCCCCGCAAAATACGGGTAAAGCTCTTTATAGCCTATCGCCTGCTTCGCCGTCCTGCCCAAAGGCTCGGCAAAAAAGGCTTTTGCCTCCTCGACAAGACCCGCTTGAAGCATAAGCTCCACACGCAGATTAATGCGATCATAGAGCACCTGCCTGTCGTGAGCGTCGAGGCACACCGCCCTCAAATCGAACGGCGACGGAGTCTTTTTTGACTCCTCGTTTTGGAAGCTCTTGGTCTTGCCCGTGGTATGGTAAAGCTCCAGCGCCCGTATCACACGGCCGAGATTATTCGGGTGCAGCTCGGAGGCTGCCTTGGGGTCTATCTCGGCAAGCTCGTCGAGCAGCGCCTGTGCCCCATCCCGCTCCGCTCTTCCCTTGAGAAATTCACGGTAAGCGATATCGGATTTCTCGGGCAGAAACTCGATGTTATCAACAAGAGACGAATAATACAGCCCCGTGCCGCCGACAAGGACGGCCTGCCTGCCGCGCGAATGTATATTGCGTATCGCTTCGGAGGCGAGAGTGCAGTAATCGGCAACGCTGAAAGGCTCGCTCGGGTCAAGGAAGCCGATCAGATGATGCGGCACCCTCTGCATCTCCGCCTCGGTGGGCTTCGCCGTGGCGATATCCATGCCTTTATAGATCTGCATGGAGTCGCATGAGACGGCCTCGCCGCCGAGCGCCTTGCATACGGCGACGGCAAGCGAAGTTTTGCCGCTTGCGGTCGGGCCGACTATCGCAGCCAGAGGTATCTTAGACTCTGCCAAAATTCTTCTCCAACTCTCTTTGGGTAATTTCTATCATAACCGGTCTGCCGTGGGGGCAGTAACGGATATCGGGCATTGAAAGGAGCTGCTTTGCGAAGCGCTCCATCTCGAGCCTTGAGGTGAAGTTGCCCGCCTTGATTGCGCTGCGGCAGGCGACGGAATGGAATATCCAGTCGAGCTTCTCAAAGGAAACATCCTGCCTTTTATCGACGAATCTGCCCGCTATCTCCTCGATAACGGCGGCAACATCGTCTGCCGAAAGCTCCATCGGGCACTCCCGCACTATCACGCAGCCGCTGCCGAAATCCTCGACTTCAAAGCCCGAGCTGTTGATAAGCTCGATATTGTCGATAACGGCGGCGTACTCCTCCTTTGAGAGGGTGACGGTCACGGGCATGAGCAGGAGCTGAGCGGAGCGTTCACCGCTGTCGCGCTTGAGCTGCTCGTATATTATTCTTTCATGGGCGGCGTGCTTATCTATTACGATGAGCTTGCCCTTGTATTCGCACATTATGTAGGTTTTGAACGCCTCGCCGACAAGCGAAAATTCATCCTCGTCAAACGCAGGCTTCTCGGGAGCTTTCGGCTCCTCCGTCACATTCGGTTCATTGATTGCCGTCGGCTCGACCTTGACAGGCTCGGGGATGATCTCCTCGGCTGTTTGAATTTTTGTCGGGGACGAAAGCAGGATATCCTCGAGCTTCTCAGGCTCGGGAGCGGGCTCGTTTTTCGGCGAGCTGAACACCGCCGCGCGGGGCTGTATCACCGTCGATTCGCTCCTCTGCGGCTGCACCGAGGTACGGACGAAAAACTCCTGAGGCTTCGGCTGAGCGGGTATATGAAGCTGCTCCGCCCGCTTCTCGGGGGCTTTATAATAATCGACCTTGGGGGCGCTGTGATGCATCTGCTTCGGGGTATCTCCCGCTGCGAGCGCGCCCTTGCAGGCATAGAATATCGCGCTGAATATCATCCGCTCATCCGAGAATCTGACCTCGGTCTTGGCGGGGTGGACGTTGACATCCACAAGCGACGGGTCAAGCTCGATATTGAGCACACAGGCGGGAAATTTGCCGACCATAATGGAATTCTTATAACCCTCGCTCAGAGCCGCGCTGCCCGTGGCGGTCTTGATAAGCCTGTTGTTTATAAAGAAAAACTGCATATTGCGGTTCGGCCTTGAAGCGGTCGGCTTCGAGATATAGCCGCTGACCTTTACCCCGTTGCCCTCATGGCAGGCGGGTATCAGCCCCGAGGCAAATTCCTTGCCGAATATCTCTCTTATGCAGCCGAGCAGCTCACCGCTGCCGCTTGTGATGAGGGTCTGCTTGCCCTCACGGATAAATCTGAACGACACCTCCGGGTGAGAGAGCGCTATGCGGTCGACGACCGCCGCAACGGCGTTCGCCTCGGTGACGTCTTTCTTCAGGAATTTCATCCTTGCGGGGGTCTTATAAAACAGGTCGCGCACTATCATCGTGGTGCCCTTGGGGCAACCCGCGTCATCGAGCAGCTTTTCTTCGCCGTTCTCAATGATATAATGCGTGCCGCTCTGTTCGCCGTCCGCCCTGGTCATTACTTCAACTCTGGCAACGGCGCTGACGCTTGCGAGGGCTTCGCCTCTGAAGCCGAGGGTGAATATGGAATTCAGATCCTCCGGCTCGGCTATCTTGCTCGTGGCGTGGCTGACAAAGGCGTTGCGGACATCATCCCTGCCGATGCCGCAGCCGTCGTCGGTGATACGGATATAGGATATTCCGCCGTTTTTGATCTCGACCGTCACGGAGGACGCCCCTGCGTCTATTGAATTCTCCAGCAGCTCCTTGACTACCGAGGCGGGGCGCTCAACAACCTCGCCGGCGGCGATAAGCTCCGCAAGCTGCTTTGAAAGCACGTTTATCCTCGGCATTCAATTCACTCCTTTGTTTGATATCAGTTATTCGCCTGCTTCGTCAGCTCATAGAGCACGCTCATGGCTTCGATAGGCGTTAAGGTATTCACATCAATATTTTTGAGCTTGTCGACTATCTCCTCGGCGTTTGAGGAGCCGAAGGATATCTGCATTTCCTCTTCCTCGGCGGCGGGCGCTCTGTAGACGGGCTTTATCGCTCCGCTCTCCAGCTCCCTGAGCACCACTTTTGCGCGTTCAACGACGCTTGAGGGCACTCCCGCGAGCTTTGCCACCTCGATACCATAACTGCCGTCGGCGCAGCCGGGCACTATGCGGCGCAGGAAGGTGATATCGTCACCTCTCTTTTTGACGGCGATGTTGTAATTCTTAACGCCGTCCACGCTGTCCTCAAGCTCGGTCAGCTCGTGATAATGCGTGGCAAAGAGGGTCTTTGCGCCGAGCCTGCGTTTATCCGCCGCAAATTCGAGCACCGCTCTTGCAATGCTCATGCCGTCAAAGGTCGAGGTGCCTCTGCCTATCTCGTCAAAGATTATAAGGCTCTGCGAGTCGGCGTGTTTAAGTATATCGGCGACCTCGTTCATCTCGACCATAAAGGTGGACGAGCCGGACGAAAGATCGTCGGAGGCGCCTATTCTGGTGAATATGCCGTCCACGATGCAAAGTTCGGCGGCCGCCGCGGGCACGAAGCTGCCCGCCTGAGCCATAAGGCATATCAGCGCGACTTGGCGCATATAAGTCGATTTACCCGCCATGTTGGGGCCCGTGATGATGGCGCAGCGGTTATCGGCGCAGTCAAGCACGGTGTCATTCGGCACAAAAGGCGAATCTATCATCTTCTCAACGACGGGATGCCTGCCGTCGGTCACCCTTATCGCCGAGCCTGCATTCATCTCGGGGCGGCAGTAGTTATTCTCGACCGCGACCCTTGCGAATGAGCAAAGCACATCCGCTGCGGCGATGCAGGACGCTGCCTTTTGAATATCATAGAGCCTCTCGGCGGCTTTTTTACGCACGGAGTCGAATATCTCATACTCAAGGCGGACTATCCGCTCCTGAGCGCCGAGAACCTTTGACTCAAGCTCCTTTAGCTCCTGAGTTATGTATCTCTCGCAGTTTGCAAGAGTCTGTTTGCGTATATATTCCTCGGGCACAAGCTCCTTAAAGGAATTTGAGACCTCGATATAATAGCCGAAAACACGGTTGTAGCCGATCTTCAATTTCTTAATGCCGGTCTTTTCCTGCTCGCGCTGCTGTATCTCGGCGATATAGCCCTTGCCGTTATTGACTATATCACGCAGCTCGTCAAGCTCGGAATTGAAGCCGTCTTTTATCATCCCGCCCTCACGCACCGAGAACGGAGGCTCCTCGACTATCGCCCTGTCGATGATATCGGCGATGTCTGTAAGGTCGGCAATATCGGCGTTCAGCTCCCTGAGCATTGCGGAGTTTGCCGACGAAAGCAGGCGCTTTATCTCAGGCAAACGGTCGAGCGTTGAGGAAAGGGCGCGCAGCTCGCGCGAATTCGCGGTGCCGTAAGCTATCCTCGTAATAAGGCGCTCGATATCCTGGCAGCCGGTCAGAGCGTCGGTGAGATCGCCCCTGAACATAGGCGACGACACAAGCTCGTCCACCGCATTATGGCGCTTCGTTATCTTTGCGACATTCAGCAGCGGCTGCTCAAGCCAGCCTCTTAGCATACGCTTGCCCATTGAGGTTTTGGTCTTATCAAGCACCCAGAGCAGCGAGCCTCTGCGCTCACGGTTACGCATCGTCTCGGTTATCTCGAGATTTCTCAGCGCCGAAACATCGAGCCGCATGAAGCTGCCCTCGCCGTAATAATCTATCTCTTTGATATTGTCAAGCTCGTTCTTCTGCACGCTCTTGAGGTAGTCGAGAGCCGCACCGAGAGCGGCCACGGCCCCATCGGCGTCGGCAAGCCCCAGATCGGAGAGGGACGAAGCGCCGAAATGCCGAAGGACGGTTGCGGAAGCTTTTGAAAGGTCAAAGCAATCGTCGTCAAGCAGGTCGCAGGCGGAATTGACTCTGTTTTTGACAAATTCCGTCACCTGCTCGAATTTCAGCAGCGCGGAGTTGAACACAGTCTCGCTCGGCATAAATCTGCCGAGTTCGTTTATCATCCTGCGCTGTGAATTCTTGCTTTCAAACTGCGTCAAATGGACGCTGCCCGTGGAGATATCGGCAAAGCACATACCGACAAGGCCGCCGACGATGCAGATGCAGGCGAGGAAGTTATTCTTGCTCTCATCAAGCATCGTGCTCTCAATGACCGTACCCGGAGTGATGACCCTTGTAACGTCCCTCTTGACCAGCCCCTTTGCGAGGGCGGGATCCTCAAGCTGCTCACAGATAGCGACCTTGTAGCCCTTGGCGACAAGGCGGGCGATATAGGAATCGACGCTGTGGAACGGCACGCCGCACATCGGCGCACGCTCCTCCTGCCCGCAATCCCTGCCCGTGAGCACCAGCTCCAGCTCGTTTGAGGCGAGCTTCGCATCGTCAAAGAACATCTCATAGAAATCGCCTAAACGAAACATGAGGATCGTGTCGGGGTATTGCTCCTTTATCTGGAAATATTGCTTCATCATCGGGGTAAGCTCTGCCATTAGTCCTGACCATACCTTTCAAAAGCCTCCGTGGGGATCAAAGCTCCCCACGGTAAGCAGAAATAATTGCGATAGATCGACTGCCGAGAGATCAGTGGCAGCC
>ULVT01002809.1_pt1 | contig 18912 bp, 10 predicted proteins | sample 1959701 | NCBI WGS metagenome assembly ULVT01 (sample SAMEA4835793, study PRJEB28245) | human gut metagenome | biome: gut microbiome; material: fecal sample | place: Denmark | collected 2008
ACTCTTCATGGTGACATTAAAATCCAATTCCGCATCGTAGGGTTTATCGAGCGCGGCAATGACCTTCACATCCAATGTATCAGACACAAACACCGTATCACGCGGTATATACTGTATCTCCGCATAACGGAAAATACCGACGCTTGCCAGACGCTCCTGAATACGGGTTTGACGGTATAAGCTATACAAACTCTGCATAGAACGCTGGCGGGCAATACCTGCGCTGTCCTGTATCTGACGTTTCCGTCGATAACCTTGATAGTTCAACCAACGGTAAAGCATGTTGGGACGTACCGGTGGTTTGTTGTAGTAATGTATGGTCAAGCCTTTGTAATCCATGCTGTCATTGGGTTCCTGCCCCTGCTTTCCAAGAAGATAGACGGATTTACGCACCACACGGAACTGCTTCTCGGCTACCTTTGGCATACCGGGAACGGGAATCAAGCGCATCTGGACATGCCCATTGGGAACCATCATGGTATCGGCCTGATAGGTCAGGTAGTCGGGACGGAAATAATAACAGCCCACATTACGCAGCAGGGTACTGATACGGGTACGCTCCCCATCCAAATCAGCCACATTGAATTGTTCTCCCGAACTGATAAGGGAACGTCGGCGTCCCAGCTCCATAATGCGAGTGGTACGCTCGCTGAAACCACGATAATATACCGTATCTATAAAGTAGGGGTTACGCATGTTCACCGTATATTGCAACTTTGCCTTCAGCGAGTCCTTCGGGTCGATAAATGTCTTGTAGCTGACGCTTCCGTTGAAATAGCCATAATCGCGCAACAAGTTAACCGCCGCCTTCTGGCGTATATCGGGATTCACCGTAGACATAAGCACCGGAGTGGCGGCAAATTTATTGAATATCCACTTTCCGAATCCCTTCTCATACTTCTGGAAACCATTGTAAATCCACAGTCCGAAAGGAAAGGGATAGCGGATAGTAGAGCTTCCCAGCAACGAATTGTTCGGTGCCGTAGCAAGGGCGGCTTCCACCTCTTCCATAGCAATCTCACCAACAGACGTTTCACTGCGGTTCAATACAATCATCGGCTTTTGGCCGGTATAGAGTATCTCCCCCTCGGGCAAGTGCTTCGTGGTGGAGCAACCTGCCAGAAATATCAATCCTGCAATATATAATATCAGTCGTTTCATATCACATTCCTACTTTTTCATATCGCTATTTTCAGCCTCCGGTTTTATCTTTTTCTTCCTGAAGATGAAGAGTTCACTCAATCGGTCCATCTTCCGGCGCAGCACAAGGCCGACACCCGTTTCGGTTATCTCACCGTCGAGTATGCTTTCGTAGTTTTTATTATGGAATACACGGACATATCGAGTACCCGACGCATCAAGACGGTATTCCAGCGATATATTGTCAATGAATGATTCCGCATCGTTCGTGGCATTGGCCCCGGTGGACACTTTTCCACCGATGACTATCTGTACGCGGTCGTTGAAGAAACGCTGGGAATAACGAAAACTGAAGTCTTTCTGCGTGTCACCCGTTTCAGCAGAGGTACGGTCTTCCACACCTACACTGATATTGGCCCCTTTTATACCTCCCGCCAAGGAGTTTATCTGGCTCTGAAGTACTGAGTTCAAGGCGGCTCCCATTGACAAACCTCCTCCTTTGGCACCACTGTTCAGGTAAATACCCGTGGCAAGCATGGCAATGGCCTGCTTGCTACGCTCTTCTGCACCCATTGCCTGCAGCTCATTCTCTACTGCGGCATCTTCGGGCGCCGAAATATCGAATATCAAATCGGGAGCGTCAAGCCTGTTCTTGATGGAAATGGAAACATCGAAGTTCACCATGCGCGAACCGTCCCCGTCACCATCGGCCACAGAAGCACGCATACGTTCCGTAGCCTTCAGGCTCAGCGTAGGATTCATAATATTCCCCCGCCAATCCACATAACTGCCGGGATTGAACTGGAACTCCTTCAACGGGATGATAGGCAGCGAATATTTCATGACGCCACCCGAAAGGGTATAGCGTCCGGTAAGGCTCATATCCCCTTGGGGAGTATACTGCATATTCAAATCACCGCCACCTTCCAGTTCGATGTATTTGCTACGGTCGGGACTCAAGTCGGCACGAAGACGGACAGCATCGTCAATATGGACGGACATATACATTTCCAATCCTCCCAAAGACATGGCAGGAACCTCATCTGCTTTTACCGACGTCGTATCGGTGAACGAGGTAAAGGTAACCAGCCCACTGAGACGGTCTTCCACCGTTAAAGGGGAATCGGTCAACACGTAGGTTACGTTGGTATTGCCCAGCAAATTCATGTTTCCACGCATCGTGAGCCCGTCAAGCGGCCCCTTCACCGTGGCATGCAAGTCGACGAACACCTTTCCATACACCAGACTTTCGCGAGTACGCGGTGCATCCAGCAACGTATAGTTCTCTGCCAGCAGATTGAGGTTGGCAGTAGGACGCTCCATATTCCGGAAATCAACCTTACCGTCAATCGTAAACGGATTCTTGCTGGTGGTATAAATGGCAAACTTATCAAATATCAACTGATTGTCCTTTATCTGTACCGGACGGTTGTCGAACCAGTAACGTGCTCCCGCCTGGCGTGCATAGACAGACACACTGTCCAAAACAATATCACCATGCATTTGAGGCTTGTCCAGCGAACCATAAATATAAAGCCCTCCATCAATATCTCCGGTAAAGGCCACCGTTTGGTCAGGGATGAATGCATTGGCCATCTTCAATGGAAAATGCTCGAAACGGGTGGACACTTCCAGGGTATCCTTTCCGTTCTTCTGCGTCAAGATACCGTCGGCGGTCATCACTTCTTCATTATCATATGTAAAATAGGTATTCAGATAGTGCGTATTCTTGTCGCCCGGCAACCAGGTAGCCCCCAGGCCGATGTCTCCAACCGGTTGGCGTTCGTAGGTCAGTTTCTCTACATTGGCTTCGGCGGACACCTGCAGGGAAGTGGCAGTCTGTATATAATTTGCTTCGGCGGAGAACAATCCCGTAAGCCGGGGCATATAAGGAAGTACCTCCGTAAGTTCATCCAAGCGCAATCGGCTCAGTTCTACGTTTATATTCTGCAAGGAAAGGGTATCATTCTTGTCGGATTGCATACGGAAACACAGACCATCGTCGCTGTCCATATCAATATTGGCATAGACGCGCATATTCTTATGCAGATAAATCCAGTTACTATTGTCCGCAAAGTGGAATTTACGGAAAGCGATAATCGGCTCGGCAGGAATAAGGTTCAGCAGCACACCATTACCGCGACCGTGTCCTTCGGTCAACGGACGGGCATTAATACCGAATAGAACACCGGTCTGCCCTTTTCCATTCACATAATCCACAGTCAGTTCCGCATCTTCATTACGGACTTCACCCGTCAGTGTGCTACGGAACACAAACTGCGGGTTCTTGGGACCGTTTATGACACCACCTTGCAACTTCATGCGGGCAGTATCCTGCTTTACTGTAAAAAATATCGTATCGAGCTGCAAGGAGTCCATGCGCAATCCGTGAACAGCTGTACGTCCATTGATGCCGACTTGCGGAGTAAATCCGAAGCTCAGTTTGAAATCATTATAGGAAATACCCTTTGCAGCCAGGAAATAGCTGACGGGATTCTGGTTACCGGCTTCCAGATGCATGCCCGCTGAAGGAAGGACTTGGCGCAAAGCGGCATGGTCCAAACGCCGTTCATCAATCTGCTTTGTCAGGATAGAGACAAATTTATCCGACTGTTCCATCAACTTCTTCAACGTGCTGTGAGCGCGGAAACGCAGATTCAAGTCACCGGCATCAAGCCTCAACTTGAGAGAATCATGACGTGCCTCCGCTCCCATTGTAAAGGCAAACGGGTGTTTCAATGGTCGGGGCACCAAACCCAGCTTATGCAGATTCACCTCTTCCACATTTAAATCCAAAGCGCCATCCAGATAGCTGCGGTCAAGACGCATATCCGCATTTCCCTGCATCTTGAGAAGGACATTATCGCTGGCAAGACGGACGGTAGCAACGGATGACTTGAGTCCGGCATGCACATCTACACCGGAAATGTCCCAATGGCCATACTGTAGTTTTTCCAAGGAGGCATTCAAAGCGGCCACAGTTTTTCGTGATGCCACATCCACCCCTTGCCCCTTAGCGGACATCTTTGCCGTAAGAGTATAGATAGAGTCCTTGGGCAGGAAGTGATGCACCTGCAAGTTGTTGATGGCAAGGTCGGCATGGTAGGCTTCCGTAGCAAGATTATAGGCGGCGTCCAAATTCAAGGCGCCTTCCTTCTCCTTCAGTTTCAGGGCGGCAGTGCACTGCGCCCCCTCCATACCGAGACGTGCCGCAAGGTGCATACTGTCCGGCACAATGATGGAGCCATCGGGAGCAATGTCAGCTAGTCCGGTCAGGAAGTTCAAGTTCTGCGTATGCATTTCGAAGTCCATGCTTCCATTGCGTTTCACACTGTCGGTCAAGCTCCAGAATTCTCCTCCCCCACTCAACGAAAAGGCTCCGGGCAGCTCAGCCGTAAAACGGGAAATCTGCATCTGCTTCAGGTTTCCTTCCGTACCGGCATGAATCACCAACGGACGGAACGGATAGGCTTCCTTGAAAGCTTCCGGCAAGCCACCGGCAAAAAGCAGTACATCCTGTTTGCCGATACGGGCATTGAAACGGGCTGTCAGACGGCCGGTGGTAGGTATATTTATCAGTTCCCAGTAAGTCTGTGCCGTAAGGTTCATCTCACTATGAGGTGTCAGCAACTTCAAAGAAGGGATACGGATAACGGTAGAATCGGCAAACAACCGCCCGGTCAGGGAGGTGACGCTCAAACCGGAACGCTCATACATGGAAAATTCCCGGATAACGGCATTCATATCTCTGCCGTAGTACATCACAGAATCAATGCCCAGGCGAATGTCGCGAAGAGCAATGTGCGAGGGGTCGAAGCCTATCGCACTCCCCGGGCCAGCGGTATCATAATTGACAGAAGTTCCAGTCAGCAGGAATTTTCTCCAGCCATAGAACTGGTGTTTCAAGTCGGCAGCAGCGTCCGCAATCTCAGCATCTCCTATATGGGCTTTCAGCCCCATGGAGTCCAATGGCATCTGTAAATCGACCGAGACGTTCTTCAACTTCAGAGTATGGAGTGTGACTTTCCAGTTTAACGCAGTGTCAGTAGTGTCCTTGGGAGTCTCAGTGGTATCTGCAAGCATCACCTGCACATGGGTATCGCTCAATTCTATATTATTGAGGATGGCATCTTCTTTTGTAAGGTCTATGCCATGGCTTTCGAAAAAGAAATGCCCCAGTACTCCTTTGATGCACATACCTTCCATTAAATTGGAGGAGTTGACAGCAACTTGTTTCAAGGTAATGTCATCCACCTCCACTTTCCCTTTGAGTAAAGGCCATGCCTGTACCCGTACGTTCAAACTTCCAAGATTCAGCAAGGTATCGGGATGCTGCACATCAACAGCACTGTCGGCAGGCTGTACCACCAATACACCGCGGACCAACAAATTCAAAGGAAAGCGAAGGTCAATCCGCTCCACGGATATGTCCATACCCGTAGCACCTGATGCAATTGCCGTAGCCTGCTTCCGTATCAAATTCTGTACGGGAGGCACATAAAGCAATATCATCAATATTATAAACAGTATAATAGGAGTAAGCAACACCCACAGTGCTGTTCTCAACCATTTTCTTCTCATCGGAACGTCAATCTTTCATCGTATTTAAAAGTCCTACAAAGTAAACAATTTCTTTCGACATTTGGTTCCCGACAGAGAAAAATCACGTATTCTTCTCTGTTCCCCCATTACGGAAAAGCTGTTGCCTGAGTAATGACATCCTCTATCAAAACGAGGGCGGCAAGGGCGTGTTCTTTCAACTCTCCGGTAAAAGGCACTCCATGAGAAGTTTCCAACAGTTTCAGCAATGCAACCAGTTCCGCTGCTCCAATTAAAGTAAAGAGGGGAATCATTTTGTGGGAGACAGCAGCCATCTCGTCCACATCCTCATTCTCCACAGCCTTCTGCAAACGCTCCGCATTGAGGCGGGTTTCAGCCACAAAACTTTCCAGAATGGACTTTGCCGCCTCGGGGTCATCGACCGAAAAAGCAGTGAGCGAAGAGAATTTATACCCCGGGCAAGCCGAAGTTTCCGAAACTTCCATAACCTCCATCCCTTTGTCCTCCATATTCAATTCATGTAGCAATTCACTGACGGTAAACGGCTTATGCAGGCATCCGGCAAATCCATGCACCGTAAATTCCTCACGCTGCATGTCACTGCGGGCAGTGACAGCAATCACCGGAACAGACTGTGCCTGCGGTATGTTCGAAGCACGAAGCAGTTTCAGTAAATCAAAACCATTAATAGCAGGCATCTGCACATCAGTAAGCAGAACATCAAAGGTTGCAGTGCGCAAGGCATCCAGCAGTTCATCCAGTTGTAAACAAGAGACAGAATTTATACCACTCTGCTGAAGCATGGCGGCAGTAAGGGTAAGCTGAATACGGTCATCATCGATAAGGAGGACATTCTTCAGTGAAGAATGAGGAACGGGGAATGAAGAATTGCCATTCGGCGTGGCAGCACATCCCGATTCTTCATCCTTCATTCTCCGTCCTTCACTCCTTACGGGATAGATAGGAATATATATGGTGAAAGTGCTTCCCTTGCCTGGCACACTGTCTACATCAATCGTGCCTTCAAGCAACTGTACCAGCATACGGACAATGGAAAGTCCAAGTCCAAACCCCTCTTTACCCTGAGCACCCGGTAAGCGGGTAAACTCCTGGAAGATACGTTCCCGGTCGGCAGGTTCCATACCTTTACCGGTATCAGCAATGGCAACTACCAGTCGACGGTCCTCGTAACGGGCAGTCATGGTAACACTGCCTTGGTCCGTAAACTTCACGGCATTGGACAGCAAATTGTTGATAATCTGGCGCAGACGCAAGGGGTCGCAAATATAGGTACCGCCCAGCTCCGGGGCAATGTCGCAATGAAGCGCCAGTCCTTTGGCAGCCGTAAGTGGTTCAAAACTGACGTGTATCTCTTCAAGCAGGCGGGAAGGATGAAAGGTGACCCGGTTGATTTCGGCCTTGTTCAAATCAAGACGATGGAAGTCGAGCAAATCAACGACCAGCTTCAGCAGATGTTCCGATGAGGTTTTCATATTGTCCAGATAGAACCGCTGACGCTCATCCACCGTCAGACGGGAAAGCAAGTCGGCATAGCCCATAATAGAACCGAGCGGGGCTTTGAAATCATGGGTAATGGCAAGCATCAGTTTTTCACGGACAGCGAGTAAATCCTCGGCACGACGACGGGCCTCTTCCAACTCACGACGGTAACGGTTGCTTCGGGTTATGTCGCGGCCGATGATAATAAGAAAAAAAGCGGAAAGCAACACCGCACCTACGGCAATGCCACTGATAATCTTGGCCGAACGGCGTCGGACCGCTTGTTGATACTCGGCTTCCGTCCGTGCACGCAGCAGAGTTTCCGTCTCGTAATCTTTCAGCAAGCTGTCAATACGAGCGGTCAGCATATGGTCCAAGCGTTGCAGATAGCGTTTACGTCGCTGTATAACAGTGTTTACAGCTTTTTTCTGCTGGGCCACGGCACGCAGTTTCTCATGCAAAGAATCGGCCGGATTATAGGGTTCAATCACCGTATCCGTTGCAAATTCAAGGGAGGTCTTTACCTGGATAGCCGTATCTTTCTTTGGGGGGACAAACACTTCACCCAAACGACGGAAAAACCCCTTCTTCCGAGGGCGTGTCACGACGGTATCCCGATGTGTAATGATACGGTGCTGCACACGCTGCTGGGTCACTACCGAGTCCTGCTGGGCAATTATCTGCTCAATGTCACTGGTGGATACCATGCTGTCATTCGCCTCACTCAGCGTGCGCAGCATTTTTATCGTATTGGTATCCTTCTCGCGTATCAAAGCAAGCACGCTGTCTGTCCATTGTACATCGCGGTCATCAGTAAGAATAAGGTTCTCCATTTCCCGGTGTACGAAAAACAAGGAAAAAAACAATACCGCCAGCAACAAAGTGTAGCCTACGGCAATCTTTACTTTGGAGACATTATTCATACTATCAAATCCTTTCCCTGGTCTGTTTACGGAACCTCAACCACAGCATCACTCCCGCACTGGTCAGTCCGAACGGGAAAGCCATCCAGACTCCCGTCAGCCCCCAACCGAAAACGAAACCGCAAAGGTACCCTACGGGCAAAGATATAATAAAATAGGATATAAATGCAATAATCATCATCGGTTTCACATCCGAGATGCCGCGCAGGGCATTGGCAAAGTTAATCTGCAACCCATCGCCGAACTGGTAAATCAAGAACGGGAAGAAGAGAGCGGCAACCATGCCGGACACTTCCGCATTGTCCGTAAACCATCCCCCTACCTGACCGCGAAGCGCAAAGACGATACCCAGCAACACCACCTCCATACACAGGATGATGTGAAGGCCGGCATACGCCGAGCGGCGCACATTCTGCCCGTCTCCCTGCCCCTTGAAGTTGCTGACACGCACGGCAACCGCAGCGCCCATGCCATAATACATCATGAAGGTGAACTGAGAGATAGTAAGCATTATCTGATGCGATGCTAGGGCAAGTGTCCCCAGCCAGCCCACCATGACGACGCTCAGACTGAAGGAAGCGGTCTCCATACCCATCTGCATACCCACGGGCCAGCCCAGTGCATTGAGCTTCCTGAACATCGGCATCGACCACCCCAGCCGCATGAAGCCGAGCCTGTAACGGATAAACCGGCGGCCGCGAAGCACAATCGCCGCAAAGACCACCACCATCACAATGCGGGAGAACAAAGTGCTGATACCCGCACCAAGCAGTCCCATCTCCGGAAAGCCCAGCTTTCCATTGATAAGTATATAGTTTCCTACGATGTTAAGCGCATTCCCTCCGAGCAGAATCCACATGGCCGTCTTGGTATCGGTGATGCCGTCCGTAAACTGTTTGAAACCGTTGAACAGCATGACAAAGACCAGTGAAGCAAGCAACACCAGATAGTAAGGCTTGATTAGAGGCAACAATTCTCCGGGCTGTCCCAGCCGCTCCACATTGAAATAGAGAACAGCCATGACAAGAGTCAGCAACAAAGCCACCAGCACATTGGCAACCAGGCTACACCGCAACGCCTGCCCTGCCTCGGCAAAGCGGCGGTTACCGTAGAAGCCCCCTACAACCGGTGTCAGCCCGTAGCTGAAGCCCGTACTGAAAATAATGCAAAGAGTAAACAGATTGTTTACGAAAGAAGCGGCACCCAGTTCCTCCGTGCTGTGATGCCCAATCATCAGCGTATCGGCAAAACCAAGCACAATGACTCCCAACTGCCCCACCACAATGGGTAGCCCCAGGAGAAGCAATGCTTTATAGTGCTGCTTATACGTATCAAATAATTTTTTCATACTAAAGGTTTTCTTTTTGGTAATAAAGCACAATCCCGTTTTCATCGCGGAAGGTCTGTTGGGCGACCCTATGAAGCTGTTCTGCCGTCACAGAGCGGTAATTGTCCACTTCACGGTCTATGTCTTCCGCCTGCCCGGTCAGTTCAAACCAGGCAAGATTCGTGGCAACATTCAGATAATTGATGTTGCCGAATATCTGTGTAGACTCAAACTTGTTCTTTACTTTCTCCAATTCCTGCTCTCCAACAAACCCGGATTTCAACTCTTCCAACTCTTTCCGGACAGCAGCCTCGGCTTGTTCCAAAGATACGCCTGCAGATGGTTTTCCACTGATATGCAGCAGGCCGGCATCCCGTGTACCGGAGATATAGGCATCGAGACTGGAAAAGAACTTCTGCTCCTGCACCAGCCTGCGGGTCAAGCGACTGGAACGTCCATTGCTCAGAATATCCGACAGAATATCGAAGGCATAATAATCGGCATCCTCACGGCTACACATGTGATAAGCCATGAACAAAGCATCCAGAGGAACATTCCGTTCCACCGTCTGCCGGCGTTCTGCCGTCTGTACAACTTCTTGCGGTAATTGCCTTACGGGCACATTCCTACGGGGAATGGGAGCAAACCATTTTTCTGTCAGCCTAACCGTTTCTTCCCACGAAATATTTCCGGTAACGGCCAGCACTGCATTATTAGGTGCATAAAAACGAAAAAAGAATTCCTTTACCTCGTCCAGCGTGGCATTGGCAATGTGAGAGAGGTCTTTCCCGATAGTAGGCCAGCGATAAGGATGCGTTTGATAAGCCAAAGGACGAAGCAGATGTCCCACATCACCATACGGCTGGTTCAAGCAACGTTGTTTAAATTCCTCCATCACTACCGCACGCTGCACTTCAAGACTTTGCTCACTGAATGCCAGTTCCAGCATGCGGTCGGACTCCAGCCAGAAGCCGATTTCCACATTCGATTTTGGAACCGTCAGGTAGTAATTGGTAATATCATTATTGGTCCATGCATTATTCTCTCCGCCTGCCAATTGCAAAGGAGCGTCATAATCAGGAATATGCACCGAACCTCCGAACATCAGATGCTCGAACAGATGGGCAAAGCCCGTATGCTCGGGATGTTCGTCACGGGCACCCACGTCATAAACAATATTCAAGGCAACCATCTGCGTGCTGGTGTCCTCATTGTGCACCAACCGCAGACCGTTGTCAAATATCTTTTTGTTTATTTTCATAAAATGGAATGACAGAATCTATCATCAATCTATCACTGTCACTTTTTTAATAACCACATCCTCTTCGGGACGGTCGTTACGGTCAGTCTTGACCTTCTGTATTTTATCAACAATATCTATACCTTCCAGCACTTCACCGAACACGGTATATGCACCGTCCAAATGTGGAGTACCGCCCACGGTAGTATAAGCCTTCACCTGCTCGGGGGTAAACTTGAACTCCGGTTCCTTGGCAACCTGAGCCTCTGCCTGCGCAATCAAGGAATCTTGCAAATCCATCAGACCGTCCTGGTCATTATTCTTGCGCATCTTGTAGATTTCCTTCATGTGTTTCTGCGCCAACGCGTTGAAAGCATTGTTCAAGCGCATCTGATTCATCTGCTGTTCCATCCCCAGCAAGGTAGAGTCATTATACACTTTTCCGGTCACAATGTAGAACTGGCAGCCGGATGATGCCTTGTCAGGGTTCACCTCATCACCCTGGCGTGCAGCCGACAAAGCACCTTTTTTGTGAAAATACTTCGGATAAACAAATTCGGCAGGAACGGTATAACCCACGTCGCCTGCCCCCAGCATCTTGCCTTTCGGAGCCTTCTTCGATTCCGGGTCACCTGCTTGTATCATAAAGTCCTTGATGACACGGTGGAACAGCGTACCTTCATACGTGCCGTCTTCCACCAGCTTGATAAAGTTATCACGATGTTTCGGGGTTTCATTATACAGTTTCACGGTGATGTCACCCGCACTTGTTTCAATCTTCAGCTTCGTTTCTTTTTCCATATCTTCCTCTTTCTTTTGTCCCGGCTTGCAAGCAGTCAGACTGCAAACCAGTATAGTTAATAATACAATAAGATTTCTTTTCATTTTGTTTTTTATTTAATTTAAGTTTGCAAATATACTAAAATCAGACAAAAGCACTTACCTTTGCCTACATAAAAGAGATAAAAGGCTAAAGCAATGACATCCATATTAATTGTAGAAGATGATATTACTTACGGCATGATGCTAAAAACATGGCTCGGCAAAAAAGGTTTCCAAGTAACCTCTGCCAGCAACATTGCCCGTGCTCAAAAACATATTGAGTCGGAAACCGTAGACTTGATATTGTCTGACCTGCGCCTGCCCGACAAGGATGGCATTGACTTATTGAAATGGCTGGGCGAACACGGCCTGCAAATACCGCTTATCATCATGACAGGATACGCTGACATACAGTCGGCCGTCCAAACCATGAAACTGGGAGCCTGCGATTACATTGCCAAGCCTGTGAACCCGGACGAATTACTGAAAAAAATAGGCGAAGCCTTGAATGCATCATCCTCCGCTTTGAAACAGATGATGCATTCGTCCCGAACAGATGATGCGTTTACCCCAAACAGACCATCCGTTTCACCCAAACAGACGATGCATTCCGACAAGATGAAAAATCAGCCTCTGAAGGGTGCAGAAGGCTCATTGTCCTCCTCCGACTTCCTTGAGGGAGAGAGCGACGCAGCCAAACAACTCTACAATTATGTGAAACTGGTTTCACCTACCAATATGTCTGTACTCATCAATGGTGCCAGCGGAACGGGCAAAGAATACGTAGCTCACCGCATCCACCAGCTCAGCAAGCGTGCCGACCAGCCGTTTGTAGCCATCGATTGCGGTTCTATTCCCAAAGAATTGGCCGCTTCGGAGTTCTTCGGGCACATAAAGGGCGCCTTTACCGGCGCACTGACCGACAAAACGGGCGCTTTCGTCGAAGCCAACGGCGGTACCATCTTCCTGGATGAGATAGGTAATCTGAGCTATGAAGTGCAAATACAGTTGCTGCGTGCTTTGCAAGAGCGCAAGATACGTCCGGTAGGTTCAAACAAAGAGATAAGCGTGGACATACGTCTGGTATCCGCCACCAACGAAAATTTGGAGCAAGCCATCGAAAAAGGGGCGTTCCGTGAAGATTTATATCACCGTATCAATGAATTCACCCTACGCATGCCGCAACTCAAAGACCGCCGTGAAGACATCCTGCTCTTTGCCAATTTCTTTCTGGACCAGGCCAACCGCGAAATGGACAAGCAACTGACCGGCTTTGATGACAAGGCATCCCGCGCCCTATTGGAATATCCCTGGCCCGGCAATCTACGCCAAATGAAGAATATGGTACGCCGTGCAACCTTGCTGGCACAAGGCAAATTCATTACTATCAACGAACTGAATGAACTGAAAGAACCCGCACCGGCCATCATCGGTATCCCTCTCCGCAATGAGGAGGCAGAGAAGCATCAAATCATCGAAGCCTTGCGGCAGACGGGAAACAACAAGAGCCGCGCTGCACAACTGTTGGGCATTGACCGCAAAACGCTGTACAACAAGTTGAAGCTTTATAACATATCCGACTAAAAGGTGTGGAATTATTCCACACTCCCCTCCACACATTCCACACTTTTCCACACTATGCCACACTTTGCATAGAAACATATATCACTAACTATCAGAACATTATCCAACACACACTCTTTCTGGCACACCATTTGACCTATATTAGACGTAAGCAACAAGCGCTACAACAAGCAAGCACTTAGACTTAACAATAAGATATACCAACCTAAAAGCAAATGAATTATGAAAAAATTAGTATTAGTAGCAGCCCTGTTTATGTTTGTTTGTGGCGGAACGTTCTTGGCTCAAGCTAAGGCTCCGGTAGAACAGCCGAGTAAGACAACAACCTTGTCTAACGACACTGTGGTAACGGATACTTTGCAGAAAGCCGAGAACGTCCAAGACACAGCAAAAGTGGCCCAATAACAGTAAGCACACTACAACAAAAAGCCGTTTCCTCCTTGTCTATTCTGGGAAACGGCTTTTTTTATTATCAATTGTTAATTAAAACATCACCAATGTCTTTCCGGATAAAGGTCATTCCACCATGCCGGACTATCCTGCAGCCAGCGGGCAAACCAAGCCATAATTGAATTGTGCCACAATTCACGTTTTGCATAATCAAGTACAAAATGGTTTTCACCGTCCACGGTAATAAATTCCACCGGCTTGCCCAATATCTTCAGCGCATTATACAACTGGATACTTTCACCGATAGGCACGTTTGTATCTACCGTGCCATGCAGCAACAACAGAGGGGTATTAATCTTGTCCGCATTGAACAATGCTCCATGCTTCGTAAACAAATCGGGATTATTCCAAGGATAGCTATCGGCTGCCGCAACAGAGTTATAGGAATATCCCCAATAACCCTCGCCCCAATAGCTCGTTACATTGCTGATGCCAGCATGCGAGGCAGCGGCAGCAAACATGTCCGTCTTAGTCTGCAGATACATCGTCATGAATCCTCCATAAGAGGCACCCAGGCATCCGATACGTTTATCGTTGACAAACGGATGGGCTGCACAGAATTTCTTCGTACCGTCAATGATCTCATCGGCCGTACGCTCACCCCATGCATTGACATGGCGTGCAGAGAACTCCTGGCCGTACCCGATGGCACCACTGGGCTGGATAACATAAACCACATAGTCACGTGACGCAAACAACTGTGCACAGTACGGGGAAGTTATACCGCGAGTCGTAGGAGTCGTTCCTCCATAATAGTACACGATAAGCGGATACTTCTTGCTCGGGTCGAAAGACGGCGGAAGGCAAATCATTCCCTTTATCTCCGTACCGTCCGAAGCTGTAAAGTTCCACTCTTCCATCTGTCCCAGCTCAATCTTGTCGAGGACGGGCTTCATGGGGTTGGCAAGCAGGGTAGAAACTTTTTTCTTCGTGTCGTACGTATAGGCTACGCCCGTACTGGTGTTTCCTCCACCCACATAGGCAGCCACAACCGGATTGTCATTGGCCAGCGTGAAGGAAGTAATCACATCTTCTTCAAGCGGAAGCATTTCAAAGCCGCCCGTCTTCGGAACATAACGGTAGATATGCCTGCAATCCCCATCAGTCGTATCGAAATAGATACATCCGTCCACACGGTTCCACTGCACGGGAGACACCGTAGGATTGAAATCGCGCGTGATAGCCTGCACTTTCTTTGTAGCCAAATCCATAATGAATGCTTGGGTATCAAAGTCATTGGCTATGGGATGTTCACCGCAATTCTTGCCAATGCCTCCGAAAGCAGACGGACTGCCCGTCACCAGAAGCTGCTTCCCGTCCGGAGAGTAAGAAGCACTTCCCAGATAAGCATCCCAGGCGACCAGCGTATCTGCCTGCAAGGTGGTCAAATCAATCTCGAAAAGAGAAGAGAGGGAGAAAGGGCATCGAGTGATGTCCGGCTTGGAAGTGCTGCACAACAGTTTCTTGCCATCCGGGGAAATATCATTCAGATAGACGTTGTGACTACCGTAGGTCAGGCGCTCGGAAAGTCCCGTCGCCACATCGTATTTCATGAGATAATAGCGGTCACGAGAATTGGGGATACGGTCGTCCGGATGCAAGAGACGTTTCAACGGGCCACTCACCTTTTCGCCCTCGTCCGTGAGCATATAGATAAGATAGTCTTCTGTAGGAGACCAGCTGAAATATCCTTCGGGAACATTCTTCAGCAGCACTTCCTCACGCATCGTGGCGGGATCGAACACAACCAGGTCATTCTGCTCCTCGCCCATAACCGTATAATAGAGCTTGTTGCTGTTGGGCATCCAGTTCATCTTTTCATTGGCATTGGGCAATATCACCCGGCCGGTCTTTACCTCGGTCAGCTCACAACGGGTCCTGGAACGCTTCACGTCGTAATTGTCCGAATAGCGGGTCAGCAGATACTTGCCGTTGGGCGAAAGAGAAACCCTGCTCGCTCGGGAGCCGAAATTGGTGTTGAACAAAGAGAAACGTCTCTTCATGTCCGGTGCCATCCGGCAGGCTACATCGGCAAAGTCCTTTTCCTTTTCAAATTCGCATTTCAGCATCGGCTGCATCTTGTCGTCCGCGCTTGAAAGCAACTTGATGACAATCTCATAATCCGCTTCGGGGTCCATACGCAGACTGACAGCCGTAGGACGGACCTGCGACAAGCTGTCCTCCGCTGTCTCCTTGACTTGCTTGGATTCACCGTTTACAAACACCTCAAAACGGGCAGGAGAATATACATTCAGCTTGCCCTTCATGAAACGCTCCGCACGCAGATTGGTAGCAAACAGATAGAACAGATTGTCCTTGTCCGCCTTTGCCACAGTTACATATCCAGCCGTATCAGCAACCATACGTTCGTACCGACCTCCGTCGAAGTCGAGACTGACCTTCGTCTTCAGAAGATTGCCGGTAGTAAACTTGTCTCCCTTGAAGTTGATACTATCGCCCTGGAGGGGAGTGCGCACCGTAACGGCAGGACGCACATTATACTCAGCAACTCTTTCCTGAGCTTGGGCAGCCAATCCCGCAAGGAGCAGCAAACCCGACAAAACTGTGATTTTCTTCATTACTGTAAGATTAAATCGTTTCAAAACCATTCCATAAATTTCCAGGAGGGACGGGAGCCTCCACTTCTATCGGTTCTTTGGACACCGGATGCACAAAACGGATATACCGCGCATGCAGACAGATGCTGCCGTCGGGATTGGAGCGGGGCGAACCATACTTCAAATCTCCCTTGATGGGACAGCCCATCTTTGCCAACTGACAACGTATCTGGTGATGGCGTCCGGTTTTCAAATCTATTTCCAACAGATAATAGTTCTGCGACCGCCCGATGAGCCGGTAATGCAAAATCGCTTTCTTGCTGCCCGGCACCTCCTTGTCGTATGCATAACTCTTGTTCTGTTTCTCATTTCGCACCAGATAGTTCACCAATTCCCCCTCTTCCTCGCGGGGTAAGTTCTTCACTACTGCCCAGTAAGTCTTCTTCACCTCGCTATTCTTGAACATCTCGTTCAGACGCGACAGTGCCTTACTGGTCTTGGCAAAAACAACAAGACCGCTCACGGGGCGGTCCAGCCGGTGAGCGACACCGATAAAGACATTTCCAGGCTTGCTGTACTTCTCTTTCAGGTACTGCTTTACAGTTTCCGAAAGCGGTGTATCACCCGTTTTGTCTCCCTGAACTATCTCGGAAGCGGTCTTGTTGACTATAATGATATGATTGTCTTCGTATACGACAGTCATCGATTGTTAATGTTTAATGATTAGTGATTAATGATTAATGACTAACACCCAACTTCTCATTAAACATTAATCACTAATCATTAATCATTAAATTACATATTCATCCCACCATCTACCTGAATAACCTGACCGGATACATAAGAAGACATATCAGAAGCCAGGAAAGTAGCGATATTTGCCACGTCTTCGGGTGTGCCGCCACGACGCAAAGGAATCTTCTTGCACCATTCAGCCTTCACCTCTTCAGACAAGGCGTCGGTCATGGCTGTCATGATGAAGCCCGGAGCAATGGCATTGGCACGGATTCCACGAGAACCCAGCTCCTGAGCGATAGACTTGGCCAAAGCAATCATACCGGCTTTGGAAGCAGAATAGTTGGCCTGGCCGGCATTGCCGTGAACACCTACCACAGATGCCATATTGATAATGCTACCCGCCTTCTGGCGCATCATGATGGGTGTGCAGGCATGGATAAAGTTAAATGCCGATTTCAGGTTGACATTGATAACCATATCCCATTGCTGTTCGCTCATACGCATCATCAGACCGTCACGTGTGATACCGGCATTGTTTACCAGAATATCAATACGTCCAAAGTCCTTATGGATTTCTGCCACTACATTGGCAGTGTCTTCAAAGTTTGCTGCATTGGAGGCATAAGCTTTTGCCTTTACTCCCAAAGCTTCCAATTCTTTTGCCGTAGCCTCGGCATTTTCATCAATCACCAAGTCAGTGAATGCAATATTTGCTCCTTCTTGAGCGAACTTCAAAGCGATAGCCTTGCCGATGCCGCGTGCAGCACCTGTCACAATGGCTGTTTTTCCATCTAATAATCCCATATTATTTTAAAATTATTTATAAAATGTATTCTTACTTCTTTCCCAATGCACCAAGTACCAGACGGGTCACGTAAGTATCGCGTACCGCATCGTCCAGATTGGCCCCTATATGGCCGCGGATATAAGGTGTTTCAATACCTTTGACACTGTAATGCACAATCTCGGCAGTCATATCCAAGTCATCTATCTGGAAAACACCCTTCTCCATACCTTCACGCAGAACCTCCTTGAAAAGCTGGGTCTCTGTAGCATCGAAACGTTTGCGCACTTTCTCCACTCTCCAAATATCCCGAAAGAAATTGGCACGAAGAGTACCATTCCGAAAGACAACCTCTTTTACCGCATCCAGATGAGTGTAAATCATTTCCATCAGTTTCTCGTCCGGCTGAATATCTTTCTCTACCACGTGCTTCATCATATCCGAAAGAATATCCAGCTCCGACTCGACAACAGCCAAGTAGATATCTTCCTTGCTCTTAAAATAGGTATAGAGCGTTCTCCTACCTTTCTTCGAAGCGAGGGCAATATCATTCATCGTGGTATTCTCAACGCCCATCTTTGCAAACAGCTGACGGGCAACGTCCACTAATTTAGCTTTTGTCTTCGATACGGTCATAGATTAATTGCACATTGCTTTATTATTTGAGCAAAAGTAAGACATTTCCGCATATCTTACAAGAAAACATTCATTTTATTAATGAACAGCCCTAAAAAGGAAGAAAAAAAGTAGGCTTATTATCGTTCTATTTATCAACATATTACTCATTAAAATCCACTTAACCTCAAAAATATCATGCATTTTATTTGCATATTAAATAAAAAGCCGTACCTTTGCACCCACAAAACGATAACATCGCGGAGTGGAGCAGTTGGTAGCTCGTTGGGCTCATAACCCAAAGGTCATTCGTTCGAGTCGGATCTCCGCAACTACAATGAGGATAAAAGGTTTAAAGACCGTTTATCCTCATTTTTTTAATTCCCATCAAGGACAGAAAAAAATGTTTGCGCAAATAATGTTTGTGCAAATTGCTTCCACACTTCCACCTCCTCTCCACATCCCTTTATTCATCGGCATTACAGATGCGGTGGAAGCAACTCAAAAGTGTGGAAGCAAAATTTGCTTCCACACCGTTTCACAAACAGAAATACTGATACACAAGAAGCTAACATGAAGTAACACAAGTTATTAATTTCTTGTATCACATCTTATTTATATCGTACCTGCACGAAATCAATATCCTGCAAACACGGTATTAATTCCATCTC
>ULVT01045588.1_pt1 | contig 18359 bp, 10 predicted proteins | sample 1959701 | NCBI WGS metagenome assembly ULVT01 (sample SAMEA4835793, study PRJEB28245) | human gut metagenome | biome: gut microbiome; material: fecal sample | place: Denmark | collected 2008
TCCGGACGGATATTTTGAGCCTGAGGATTTCATGCCGGTCTTTGACTTCAACACCCCGGCAGCGGTCAGCGTCCTCGGAACAGCCGTCAGCGAGATCAGCCAGCGCGTTTTAAGGCAAATCGAGATCACCGTAAAAAGACAAGAGCGCGAACGCCGCGCAGAAAGGACGGAAGAACATGGAGAACAACCTGACTTACAAGACCAGCGGAGAATTTCAGATTCCCGATCTGAGCCTGCGCGAGAACCCGCAGAGCCAGCCGCTCGGCAAATACGGACGGATGCGCCAGACGTATCTCAGGGAGCATCGCCCGATCCTCTGGAACCAGATGATCCTGACGGAAACGCTGTTTCCGCACCTGCGGGAGATCGACGAAGCGGCGAACCGGAGGTTGGAGCAGATGATGCCGAACCTGATGAAGTCGGCAGGCGTGACGGAGGCGCTGAAAGCAGCCGACCCATTGAAGTGGACCGGTCTGATGAACACCTGCAAGGCGCAAGCCGAGGAAGTGATCCTCGCGGAACTGATCTACGCGTAACCGAGCCAGTTCAAGGCGAACAAATATCGTTTATGCTCGAAGCGGAGAACGCGCAAACGTCCTCCGCTTCTTCCTTATCCATACCGTCGGAGTTGATTGACCATGTGCTGCGGCTGGGCGGCAATTCCGACGATACGCGCATGGTTCTTGCGGCGGCATTTCAAAAGGAGAAATCTGCGGAGGAAATCACCGAAATTCTGCGGCAGGAATTTCACGGCGGCAACGGCTTCAAGTTGGACGGCGCGGACTATTCCGCATGGTACGCGGACGATGGGATTCATCTGGCAGCCGGTCGTGAAGCGGAGCGCGTTGAGGCGGCGCAGATTATCTCATGGCAGGACGCCGCCGCGCGGGTTGCGCAGCTGGTGGAAAGCGGCGAATATGCCACCAATGTAGAGATTGCCGAAGCATATAAGCATGAGCGCGATCTGCTTGCCGAAGCGTTGCTCCATCTGCGCGGCGATCTCAGTGACGATGCGCGGAAACAGGGTGATCTGAGCTGCTTGCAGGAATACGGCGGCAGCTTTCCCAAAGCGCTCGAAAAATTATCTGAGGCATTGAAAGACCCGGTGTTCCAGCAGAACCTTTCCGACGAATATGCCGCGTTCTGGACAGCATATGAGCTGGATAAGAATCTTCTTCGTTTTCACTATCATAAGCTGCGGGAAATCTGGCACAGGCTGAAGGATCTGCGCCTGCCGCGCTATGAATTGTCCGATGGCATGGCAGAAGTGCCAAGCGCGGCACAGTTCATCACCGAGGACGAGATCAGCCACACTTTGATGCGCGGCAGCGGCTTTGCAGAAGGGAAAAGCAGAATCTACGCCTATTTCACCGATACGCACACGGAGAAAGAACAGGCAGATTTTCTGAAAAAAGAATACGGCGTCGGCGGGCGTACCCATGCTGTGTCCGGAGCCAGTAGCAGCTACGAGGGCAGCGAGCCGAAGGGCATCACGCTGAGAAAGGCAGACTGCGCAGATGTCGAAATGCGCTGGAACCGGGTTGCCGCGCGGATATCGGACCTCATTCGGCAGAACCGTTATCTGACACCGGAGGAACGGGCGGCTTATGACGAAGCGCTGGCGCAGGATACGGTGCGGAACACAGCCTATGACGGCTATAACGCCGTCAAAGAAGCCCATCCGGACGATATTGTACTGTATCAGGTCGGGGATTTCTTCGAACTCTATGGCGAGGATGCACGGGCAGTTGCAGATGATCTCAGCCTTGAGCTGACGCGCCGCAATTTGGAGGGAGTAGGCCGTGTTACCATGTGCGGCTTCCCCGCAAATGCGTTGGAAAAATACGTTGAAAAGCTGCGGGAAAAGCACGATGTAACAATTTCGCGTATTGGCGATTCCAGTCATGAACACACGGCATATACGCTCCCGTCCATTGACCATGAAGCAGAACAGGCCATCAATGCCTATGAAGCAGAGTTTGGCGCGGATGGCACAAGAGTATTCCGCGATCCTGCTGCCGAGCAGCCACCCCAAGCCACCGTAGAGGATCATCTTGAGCGGTACAGACCGATTGTAATTGCCGCAGTCTCAGAGGATATTGCCTATCGCAACGCTTGCGGTCACTCTGACCGGGAAAATGCGGAGATCGAGTGCAATGCCGCTGTGCGCCGTGCTATCCTCGATTCAAAGGATATGGAGCTGATCCGGTTGTTCTCGGATGTACCGGAGTTCCGCAACCGTCTGCATCAGGAGGTTTTTGATGGAACCTATGAGCGGCTTCATGATCTGCTGCGACCGCTCTCGCAGGACGATATAGACGATGCGCTCCGCGCATGGAACGGAAATATCGGGAGCAAACACGCCGTGGTGCGGTATATGGAGCAGCACGGACGTGAAAAAGAAACTGCTGCATGGCTTGCTCATGAGTATGGCGGCAACGAGAATAACAATCTCTTTATCGTCCGTGCTGGAAGTCCGGAAACCGTCGAACTGACATGGCCGAAGGTACAGCGGCGATTGGCGCAGCTCATCCGGGAGGATCAATTCCTCACAGAGCAGGAAAAGCCTGCGTTGGAGCAGAGTCCGGACTACCGGCTTTTAGACCGGCTGCGGGCAGACTGTGAGTATTTCCTTGGCGCAGGCGGTCGTGCGGAAAAGCATCTATGGGCAGGCAGCGTCTACGAGCAGATCGTCAAAATGCGGGAGCTGTATGACGCGCTCCCTCAAAAACCGGAATGGCTGACCGAAGAAATGATTGATGATTATGCCGACCGGATGGCACCGCAGTATCAGGTCATTGCGTATCATCACATTGTAAACGGATTTGACGAGAAACGGGACTATCAGACGCTGGAAGAAGCGGAAAAAGCTGCGCAGAGCTATGCGGACGGCACGATGGAAAGCGGCGGCTTTGCGTATGACGGCGCTGCCGTTTACGATTTGCGAGAGGATCGGTATTGTTCCATCTTCGGTGATTACCCGGATGAACGGGCGCAGGCACAGGTGAGCGCCCCCAAAGCAGCTACGAAGGAACCGCCAGAACAGCCAACACCGGAGCTGCCGCAAGCAGTCCAGAACCTTGTGGGGCAGCGCGTGGAAATTGATGGTACGCTCTATCATGTTGATTCCGCAGATGAAACTGTCGCACATCTCAGCGCTGTTCCATTCTCCAGTGATGGAAATCACGAACTGGAACACAGAACTGAGCCGGTTTCCGCTGTCCTCACACGAATCGCAGATCAGGGGCGTGAGCTTGCGCCGAATGTTTTGGCATATCAGGCGCTTCGTGCAGAGCATCCCGAAAAGCTCATCGGTGTCCGCGTCGGAGAACGGCTGCTTTTTTATGGTGCAGACGCAGAGCGTGCCGCCAGCGCCTTGAATCGCCGTCTGCTGCAACGCGATATTTCCAGTATGGGTGAAACCGCTGTGACCGGCTACGATTTTGGCCAGTGGGCAAGCGCAGCGAAACGGCTGCTGGAGCATGGACACAGCTTCGTGTTTGCGCGGTCAGATGAAACCGGGAATTATGAGATTTTCAACGAGGGGGATGCCAGGGATTACATTCCCATCGGTATGGAACTGGAGATCAACGGTCGGAGATTCGTCATTGACAGCGTGAATTTCGGCGCGGATGAAGTATCTCTGCGCGATGTGACGTTTCAAAACCGGCAGGGCTTTCCCATCTTCCGCACAGAACACGTTGCGTTTGTGCGCTCATTTGTAGAAGAACAGCAGAAGCCACTCTCCTACACGATTCAGCCGGTCGAGGTCATTCCCGCAGAGCAGAACCATTTGCCATACGATGTTGTGATTCAGACGCTCCGCACGCAGCCGCTGGAACCGGTTGTTTCGGACCCGGAACCGGAACAAATGCCCCAAGCGGACGCACAAACTGCGCCCTCGCAGGCAGATACTCCTCCTGCACAAAACTTCCGAATTACGGATGATTTGCTCGGCGTCGGCGGCGCAAAGGCGAAATTCCGCAGGAACATGGACGCGATCAATCTGCTGAAAGAGCTGGAGTTCGACAACAGGCAGGCCACGCCCGAAGAACAGGACGTTCTCTCCAAATACGTCGGCTGGGGAGGTTTGGCAGATGCCTTTGATGAAAGCAAGGATAACTGGAAAGACGAGTTTGCCGAGCTTTACGCCACACTTACCCCGGAGGAATACGCCGCTGCGCGTGCCTCCACGCTGAACGCGCACTACACCAGCCCCACCGTAATCAAGGCGATCTATGAAACTGTCGGCAATATGGGTTTCCGAACCGGCAACATTCTGGAGCCGTCAATGGGCGTCGGCAATTTCTTCGGCTGCTTACCGGAAACGATGCAGGGCAGCAAGCTCTATGGTGTGGAGCTGGATTCCATCACCGGCAGGATTGCCAAGCAGCTGTACCCGAACGCCAATATCACTGTCGCTGGCTTTGAAACAACGGACCGGCGCGATTTCTATGACCTCGCCATCGGCAATGTGCCGTTCGGACAATATCAGGTAAACGACCGAGCTTACAACAAGCTCGGTTTTTCCATTCACAATTACTTTTTCGCCAAGGCGCTCGATCAGGTGCGCCCAGGCGGTATCGTCGCGTTTGTGACCTCGCGCTATACGATGGACAGCAAGGACGACCGCGCCAGACGGTACATTGCCGAACGTGCCGAGCTGCTGGGTGCCATTCGTCTGCCGAACAATGCGTTCAAAGCAAACGCTGGGACGGACGTGGTTTCGGACATTCTGTTCCTACAAAAGCGCGACAGACCGCTTGATCTTGAACCGGCGTGGGCAAAGGTCGGCGAAAACGCAGACGGCTTTGCCATCAATCGTTATTTCATCGACCACCCGGAAATGATTCTCGGCAGACAATCCTCGGAAAGTGCGCAATACGGAAAACAGGATTTCACTGTAGAACCCATTGAGGGTCTGGAACTTGCAGATCAGCTCCATGACGCTGTGAAATACATTCGCGGCACTTATCAAGTGGCGGCGCTGCCAGCGCTGGGCGAGGAGGCATCCATTCAGGAAACCATCCCCGCAGACCCCAATGTAAAAAACTTTTCCTATGCCGTCGTTCGCGGCGAGGTGTACTACCGCGAAAACAGCGTCATGGTCAAACCGAACCTGAACGCAACGGCAAAAGAGCGCGTCAAGGGCATGGTTGAGCTGCGCGATTGCGTGCAGAAGCTCATTGCGCAGCAGATGGACAGCTTTGTTTCCGACGAAACGATCTGGCAGACGCAGCGGGAATTAAACGGTCTTTATGATGCTTTCACCGGCAAATACGGTCTGATCAATTCCCGCGCAAACAGCCTCGCGTTCTCCGACGATAGCTCTTATTATCTGCTCTGCTCGCTGGAAATTCTGAATGAGAACCGGGAGCTAGAGCGAAAAGCGGATATTTTCACCAAGCGCACCATCAAGCCGCATGAGGTCGTGACCTCCGTGGACACGGCTTCGGAGGCGCTGGCGCTGTCCATCTCGGAAAAAGCCTGCGTGGATATGGACTATATGGCGCAGCTTTCCGGGAAAAGTCAGGAGGAACTGATCGACGAGCTGAACAGCGTCATTTTCTTTGACCCCGTGGAACGAGAATGGCAGACGGCAGACGAATACCTCTCCGGAAACGTCCGCGAGAAGCTGCGCATTGCCCGCAGCTACGCCGCGCCTGGATTCCCCAAAGACGGTCCTGCGGATTACAGTGTCAATGTCGCGGCGCTGGAACAGGCACAGCCGAAGGATCTGGATGCGTCGGAAATTGAAGTGCGCCTCGGCGCGACGTGGATCAGTCAGGATTATATCCAGGAGTTCATGGAGCAGACCTTTAAGCCTCCGTACAACAGGAGGAACCCAATTCAGGTCAGCTATTCGCCCAGCACCGCTGAATGGAACATCAGCGGCAAATCCACCCCATCCAAACAGGATGTCAACGCCTATATGACCTACGGCACAGAGCGCGCTAACGCCTATCGGATTCTGGAGGATACGCTGAATCTGCGCGATGTGCGCATCTATGACACGGTTTATGATGCAGACGGCACGGAGCGGCGTGTTCTCAATTCCAGGGAAACGACGCTTGCGCAGCAGAAGCAGCAGGCCATCAAGGACGCCTTTCAAGAGTGGATCTGGCGCGACCCGAATCGGCGGCAAACGCTGGTGCAGCAATACAACGAACGCTTCAATTCGATCCGCCCGCGCGAGTATGACGGCAGCCACATCCGCTTTTCCGGCATGAGCCCGGAGATCACGCTGCGCGACCACCAGAAAAACGCGATTGCACATATTCTTTATGGCGGCAATACGCTGTTGGCGCATGAGGTCGGCGCGGGCAAGACCTTTGAAATGGTCGCCGCCGTCATGGAATCCAAGCGGCTGGGGCTTTGCCAGAAAGCCATGTTCGTCGTGCCGAACCACCTGACGGAACAGTGGGCGTCTGAATTTCTGCGGCTCTATCCCTCCGCGAACATCCTCGTCACGACCAAAAAGGATTTTGAAACCCGAAACCGCAAAAAATTCTGTGCCCGCATTGCCACCGGCGATTATGATGCCGTCATCATCGGACACAGCCAGTTCGAGAAAATCCCGATCTCCAAGGAGCGGCAGGAGCATTTGCTCCAAGAACAGATTTATGAAATCGAGGACGGTATCCGGGAGCTGCGGGCAGCAAACGCCGAGCGTTTTACGATCAAGAGCTTAGAGCGGACAAAGAAAGGCTTGGAGCTGCGGCTTCAGAAATTGCAGGCGGCAGACCGCAAGGATGATGTTGTCACGTTTGAGCAGCTTGGCATTGACCGGCTCTATGTGGACGAGGCGCACAGCTACAAGAACCTGTTCCTTTACACCAAAATGCGCAACGTCGCAGGTCTTTCCACCTCCGATGCGCAGAAATCCTCGGATATGCTGTTAAAGTGCCGCTACATCGACGAGATCACAGACGGCAAGGGTGTTGTGTTTGCCACCGGCACACCGGTTTCCAACTCCATGACGGAGCTGTTTACCATGATGCGGTATTTGCAGCATGACCTCCTCCAGCAAAAAGGGTTGGCCCACTTTGACTGCTGGGCATCCACTTTTGGTGAAACAACGACCGCCATTGAGCTTGCGCCGGAGGGCACGGGTTACCGGGCAAGAACGCGCTTTGCAAAGTTCTATAATCTCCCGGAGCTGATGTCCATGTTCAAAATTGCGGCGGACATTAAGACGGCAGATCAGCTCCATCTCCCAAGACCGGAAGCGGTCTACCATACAGAGGTATCCCAGCCGACAGCAATTCAGAAAGAGATGGTGCAGATGCTCTCAGAACGGGCGGCAAAGGTACACTCCGGCACAGTGGACCCCTCCAACGACAATATGCTGAAAATCACATCGGACGGGCGCAAGCTCGGTCTGGATCAGCGTATCATTAATCCCGATCTGCCGGACGATCCGAGCAGCAAGGTCAATCGGTGTGTGGATAATATTTTCCGTATCTGGCAGGACGGACAGGCAGGCAAGCTCACGCAGCTTGTCTTTTGTGATTTATCCACGCCCAAGATCGCAGCCGCCAAGCGCGCAGAAAAACCGTCTGGCGGCGCGCTCGATAACCCGGAGCTTCACGCGCTGGAAACGCAGCTTGCCAGCGACGGCATAACGTCGGACGCGCCTTTTTCCGTCTATGACGATATTCGCAGCAAGCTGGTTGCGCTGGGGATTCCACGCGAACAGATTGCGTACATCCATGAGGCAAACACCGAAGTCCGCAAAAAAGAGCTGTTTGCAAAGGTGCGCTCCGGGCAGGTGCGCGTCCTCATGGGCAGCACCTTCAAAATGGGCGCGGGCATGAACGTGCAGGACCGGCTCGTGGCGCTCCACGACCTCGACTGCCCGTGGCGGCCGGGCGATCTGGAGCAGCGCGGTGGCCGCATCATCCGTCAGGGCAACCGCAACAAGGAAGTCCATATTTACCGTTATGTCACGGAGGGAACGTTCGACGCCTACCTCTGGCAGACGATTGAAAACAAGCAGAAATTTATCAGCCAGATCATGACTTCAAAATCCCCGGTTCGCTCCTGTGAGGACATTGACGAAACGGCGCTGTCCTACGCAGAAATCAAGGCGCTCTGCGCCGGTGACGAGCGTATCAAGGAAAAGATGGATTTGGATGTGGACGTTGCGAGGCTGAAGCTGATGCGTGCAAATCATCAAAGCCAGCAATACCGGCTGGAAGACAACCTCCTGCGCAAATTCCCGGAGCAGACCGACGAGGCAAAGAACATGATCGCCGGTCTGGAATCGGATATGCAGACGCTGGCTGCGCACCCGCATCCGGAAGACGGCTTTGCCGGGATGGAGGTCAAGGGCGATAATCTTACGGATAAGGACAACGCCGGTGCGGCGCTATTGGAGGCGTGCAAGGAAGTCAAGGACTTGGAGCCGGTGTCGGTCGGCAGCTATCGCGGGTTTCAGATGGCGCTTACGCTGGAGAATTTCGGGCAGGATTACATTCTGACGCTCAAAGGGCAGATGTCACACCGCGTCGAGCTGGGCAAGGACGCCAGAGGCAACCTTGTCCGCATCGACAATGCACTGAACGCGATCTCTGAGCGCGTGACGTCGCAGAAGGCATATCTGGACAACCTGTACGCACAGGTCAAGGAGGCGAAAGCGGCGCTTGGCAAGCCTTTCCCGCAGGAAGAAGAACTTCGCAAAAAATCCGCGCGGCTTGCAGAACTCAATGCCGAGCTGAACATCGACGACAAGACCCCGATGGAGCGTCTGGCAGGAGACGATGACGCGGTTGCCAAATCTGCGCGTCCATCCATCCTGCAGAAGCTCCGTTCCGCATTACCGGAGCAGCCGAATCTGAAACCGAAACAGAAAGAAATGGAGGCAGCATTATGAACACCGAAACGATAAATACACAACTGTACGAGAAAATGTTTGCTGAGCAGGAACGATACCGCGGCTGGCTGCTCAGTCAGCCGCCCAAGGAGATACTGAATCATACCTACGAATATACCACCCGCGAGGATATTCTGATGACACTGGAAAATAACGATCTACGGCTCGATCAGGCGCAGGCGCTGTTATCTTCGCCGACACCGCTGGCAGATGTCTTCAAGGAATTTGAAAACCGTGAGACGGACTATATGGATGTGGTGCGTGATAGCATGGAGAGCTGCGCCAATACGCTCCTTCGTTGGTGGAAAACGCCGGTTTATCCGCATTCCGGTTCGTATGCACGGGAGCATGAGGAATTGGAGCAGTACCGGGCATCAAAGCGTGCAAATATTGACTGCCGTGACGCCATCGAGCGTGCAATCGCGGATCACTACCAGCACAATGTTCTGAGTCCGGAGGGAGCCAGAGAGGTCGTGCGTTCCTTCGGATTCGAGCGTACCATGTTCGTGCTGGCAAATACGATCAATGTCAAGAGCTGGGACGACCGCTTCGGTGGTGATAACCGGGAATGGGCAAAGACTATCCCGATAGAACCGGATGAAGGCGGCGGCAGCGACCGCCGTTTGGACTATGTAGTTGACCGCAGCCATTCTGTTCTGCTGGACGTTTTTGCACGGCAGGTGCGCCACGAATACCTTTTGACGCAGCCGCTCACGGCGGTAGATATTGATAACGAAGCGCTCCGCATTTGCAGGCAGATGTCGGCGCTGGCAGAGCCGAACAGCCCGAGCGGCACACACTTCATGGTGCCGCTTTCCCCGGATTTCTGTGCGCGGGCATCCAGCAAAGATACGGCGGCACTTCAGAAGCGTCTTCCGTATCCGTCGCTGGCGCTGACAGGCATGGACGGAAGGAAGGGCGTGTTCGCTGTGGTCGATCAGAAGGAAGACCGGTCGCGCCCACCGCGCAAGGTCAGGCAGCGTGCGCCCTCTGTCCGGGATAAGCTGCGCAAGGCTTCGCCCGAGAAAGAGACTGGCAAGCCGCCAAAGGAACCGGTGCAGGAGCGGTGATATGAGCAGAAAGCGAAATATCCAGATCATCTTTTGGGTTTCCGAAAAAGAGCACGAACTAATTGCACAGAAAATGGAACAGGTCGGCACAGACAATCTTAGCGCATATCTGCGGAAAATTGCCATTGACGGCTTCATTATCAAGCTCGACCTGCCAGAGCTGCGCGAAATGATCTCGCTGCTGCGCCGCTCCAGCAATAACCTCAATCAGATCGCGCGGCGGCTGAATGAAACGGGGCGGTTTTACGATGCCGACATGGAGGATTTGCTCCAGCGGCAGGAACAGTTATGGCAGGCGGCGAATACGATCCTCTCCCGGCTGGCGCTCGTCGCATAACGGAGCATTTGCCCCGTCCGCATCCTTGCAAACGGGAAGACTTTCTGGTACGCTGGAAAAAAAGAAAGAAGGGGGGCTTTCCCATGCGGCTGCTTTTGAAAATCCTGTTCGCGCCGGTTATGCTCGCGCTGATTCTGGTGGTGCATTTTGCGGCGTTCCTGCTCAGCGTATCTGCCGGTATTTTCGCATTGGCAGGAACCGTGTTTGCGATTCTGGCGGCAATCATCTTCTTTGCCGTCAACCACACGAACGGTATCATCGTCCTCATTTTTGCGTTCCTCATCAGCCCGTTCGGATTGCCGATGCTGGCGATGTGGCTGCTTGGGAAATTGCAGGACCTGCGATATGCCCTGCAGGACTGGCTTTACTAAAAACTGCGCTGGATGGTCGTTACGATCATCCAGCGCTTTTTCTTATTTCCATGCCTCCGCGTGCTTTTTCCGCTCCTCAAATTCCTGCCGTTCTTCCGCGCTTGCCGGTCGGACATTGGCTTTCCCGCAGTCCGGGCATTGCGTGCAAGGCGCTGCTGCCGCAAAAATATAGTGGCAGGCGTCGCAGGCGAAAACCTGTTCCTGTTGTTTCAATTTCGTAGTCCTCACTGTCTGATCTTTTTATCCTCTGATAACACATTCAGTATAACACAGAACCGGGCGGCGATACAACCGCCCAGTCAATCATTTACAAAATCATTTTGGAAGGGAGGGACGTTTCTGTGGCGACCACACGTATCATTCCCATGCACATCAACAAAAGTCAGACCATTGCGCAGATGCTGACGGACAGCACCGGCTATGGTCTGAACCCGGAGAAGACCGGACAGGGCGCGTTTGTCACAGCCTACGCCTGTGACCGGCATACTGCCGACGCAGAATTCTTACTTGCGCAGCGCGAGTATGCGCAGCTTACCGGACGGACGCAGGACGGCGGCGTGATCCTGTACCAGATTCGCCAGTCGTTCAAACCCGGCGAGATCACACCGGAGGAGGCAAACCGTGTCGGCTATGAGCTTGCGTCCCGGTTTCTCAAAGGCAAGCACGCTTTTTTCGTCTGCACGCACACCGACAAAAAGCATATTCACAATCACATCTACTGGAACGCCGTCACGCTGGATTATAAGCATAAATTTCGGGATTTTCTCGGTTCGTGGCGTGCCGTCTCGCGGCTCAGCGACCTGATCTGCCTGGAACATCAGCTGTCCGTTGTCCAAAACCCGAAGCGCTATACGCACAGCCATTACGGCAAGTGGCTGGGCAATCGCGCGAAGAGTTCCCATCGGGAGCTTGCGCGGATCGCCATCGACGACGCGCTCTCAAAGCACCCGCATACCTTCGACGCTTTTCTTGATCTTCTGCAGCAGTCCGGGTACACGGTCAAGCGCGGCAAGCACCTGACGCTCTGCAAACCCGGACAGAAAAATATTCGGTTCGATTCTCTCAAAAAAGAGTACACCGAGGACGCGATCCGCGCTGTCATCTCCGGCAAGAAGCAGCGGCAGACGCGCGAACAAAAGCCGATCCCGGCACAGCAGAATGTGCAGAAAATCCTCGACCTGGCAGCGATCCACGCCGCCAACAAAGGTTTTGCCTACGAGCGATGGGCTACAAATTTCAATACAAAAGCTGCGTCAAAATCGCTTTTGTATCTGCAAACGGTCTGCGGCGGGCGCTACGATGTGCTGACGCAGAAAGCGGACGAGGCATCCGCGCACTGCCGGGAACTTCTGGACCAGATGAACGCGGCGCAGAAACGGCTGACGCAGATCGACGTGCTGCGGCGACACGTTCTCAATTACGCCCGCACGCGGGATGTTTTCCAACAGTACAAAGCCTCCGGTTACTCGAAAAAGTTTCTGAACGAACATCAGCAGGAGATCGACCGGCACCGGGCGGCAAAGCGTGCGTTCAACGAGCTGGGACTGCAAAAGCTCCCGTCAAAAAAGTCTCTCGATATGGAATACAGTCAGCTGCTTGCGAAGAAAAAGGACGCCTATGCGGCGTACCGGGACGCGAAGGAACAGGCACGGGAATTGCTCACGCACCGGGAAAATCTGCGCCCGTATCTTGCCCCGCAGGAGGCTTCACAAAGAGCGAAGCGACCGGAGCAGATCGAGCGATGATCGTTCTGCGTGTAAGCACCGAAGGTGCGCTGCCATCCGGTTTTCCGGATGTGTTTTGGGGCTTGGGGAGGATACTCCCCAACAAGCGAAGCGAGGAAACGGCACGTGCCGTTTCCTCGCGTTTTGCAAGTGTGTATAAACACTTGCCCTGCTTGCCGGTTGTGCGTCCTTCGTTTTCCTCCGAAAAACGTCACTCCGCTAAGCCGTATTTCGTCTTAATTCTGTCGAGCTTTTCGAGCATTGGTTCCGCGCCGAGCCACAGGAAGATAAAGGTGGCGATGGCACGGACGAGGTCGATGGGAACGCCGGTGAGGTAGTAGCTCTTGAGGATGTTCCAGTTGATCGTGTGCGCCCACAGGAGCGCCGACGCAGGATTCATAATGCCGCCGTAAATGATCGTGGACGCGATCACGCCGAAAATACAAAGGCTGATGCGGCTGCGGCGCAGAACGCCCTTGCGGTACAGTACCCCGGCAAGCCAGCCAATAATACCCATCGAGAACATCTGCCACGGCGTCCACTGGCCTTGCGAGAACAGCATATTTGAGACGAGCATCGTCATCGCGCCGACTAAAAATCCTGTCTCGCCGCCGAAGGCCACGCCCGCCAAAATCGTCATAGCGACGACGGGTTTGAACTCGGGCAGCATGAAGAATACAGCACGGCCCGCGACGTTCAGCGCGACGAGGACGGCAATGAGAACAAGCTCCCGCGCCTGCGGCTTGCGCCCCTCGAAAATCAGGAAGAACGGCAGCATACATTCCAGCAGAATGAGCAGCGAAATGAAATAGTATTTCCGTCCGTCGAAGTAATACGCACCAATGAACAGCGTCAGGGGAATCAAAAGCAGGATGAGCAGCGTTGCAACCACAGTGCGCTTTTGCAGTTTCCGCTTTTCGACCGGTGTCTGAATCAGATAGTCCGGACGTTCTGCTTTGTGACTTACAGACAGCGCAAAGACGAGCATGGAGACAAGCATCACGCCATAGAGCTTCAGCTGGTCGCCAGCCAGCGCCGTCAAGCCCTCGGCGGTCACGAGCTTCGTCAGGTCGGTGACGTTGAGTGTCTGGATGATTAAGACCAGCGACACGATTCCCGACACAGCGGCAAGAATCTTGCGCCAGACAGGCAGTTTCTTCGCGGCTGCTTTTTCCGTTTTCGGTTCAGGCAGCACACGCGCATACTGCGGCAGCTCCGGTTCCGGTTCGACCGCGCCGCCGCAGGCTGCAATCACATCCTCGGGCGTGACGGCATCTAGCAGCACGTCGCGGGCAATGCGATTTGCGGCGGTCGTGTAGAAGCTGTTGCCCGAGAAAAATGTCCGCGGTTCCGCCTCGGTGACGACGTTGCCGTCGAAGAACAGGGCGCATCGGTCTGCGTATTTCGCGCAGAACTCAATATCGTGGCTCACCATAAGGATTGCCACACCGGACGCTTGCAGCGTGCGCAAGATTTGTCCGAAGACCTGCTTGAACTCTGCATCCAAGCCCTTTGTCGGCTCGTCAAGCAGAAGAATATCCGGATTCAGAAGCAGGATTTTCGCCAGCGCCGCGCGCTGCTGTTCGCCGCCAGAGAGATCGTAGGGATGGCGGTCAAGCAGCTCCGTCAGCTTGCAGAGGGACACAACCTGCGCCAGTCGGTCAGATTTCCGCTCTGCTTTCGGGAGTATTTCCAGCAAATCCTCGCGGACAGTAGATTTCACAAACAGCGCCTGCGGATTCTGCGGTAACATTCCGATGCTGCCGGTGATATTCAGCTCGCCGCGATAGGCTTTCCGCAAGCCAGCAAGCAGCCGCATGGACGTGGTTTTGCCCGTGCCGTTGCCGCCGAGCAGGACCAGAAATTCGCCCTTGTGAAGCTCCAACGACAAGCCTTTCACGACATCCGGAGCATCCTGCTCATACTTGAACCACAATTCCTGCGCCGAGACAACGGTTTCGCCGTTCGGTGCGGTTTTTTGCGTTTCGGGGACAGCTTTCAAATCATGCGTTCTGGCATACTCCAGCAGCCAGTTCCGTCCGTCGCAGACGGAGATGGGGCAAGTCGCTTTGGAATCCGTTGCGCTCCAGATGCGCATGGCGGCGGGCATCGCCAAAAACATCGCGCTGCCGCTGTCCTTCAGCTCCGCGCCCACGTCTGCCGGGGTTCCGGTACAAAGGAGTTTGCCGCCGTCCATGACGGCCACGCGCGACGCAAAGGAGAACGCTTCTTCCAGACGATGCTCCGTCAGAATGATCGTCGTGCCAAGCTCCCGGTTGATCTTGCCGAGGGTGGCGAGGAAGTCCGACGCGGCAATGGGGTCAAGCTGGCTCGTCGGTTCGTCGAGGATCAGGACTTTCGGTTGAAGCACCATCACGGACGCAAGGTTCAGGAGCTGCTTTTGACCGCCCGAAAGCGCAGTGACGGGCTTATAAAACCACGTCTGGATGCCGAAGAAACTTGCCATTTCGGCAACACGGCGGCGAATCGTCGGCGTGTCATAGCCGAGGGATTCCAGCCCAAACGCCAGCTCGTGCCAGACCTTGTCGGTGACGATCTGGTTTTCGGGACTCTGCTGCACGAAGCCGATCTTTTCGGCCTGTTCGCGCTGGTCAAGAGAATCGAGATTTCTTCCCTCAAACAGAATTTCTCCGGAACGTCTGCCGTGCGGGGCAAGAACGGTTTTGAGCTGCCGCAGCAGCGTCGATTTGCCGCAGCCCGAGGGGCCGCAAAGCACCAGAAACTCGCCCGGCTGGACGGACAGCGACAAATCGGAAATTGCGTTTTTCGCTTGTTCCGGGTAAGCAAAATTCAAGCCTTTGATTGTAAAGATTTCCACTGCCTGTCCTCCTTTCGGTCGAGAATCACGGGTGTCAGCACCAGTGCGAGATAAATGAGCATAAAGCTCACGGTCATGGGCGTCCATGCGGCGGTTTTGACGGTGGGGTAATATCTGAAATAGGTGCCGCCCGCTATCCAACCGGAAATGAGGTACGCGCCGCAGAAGATCAGCCACGCGAGGGCGGTTTTGTCGCGGTCGTCGAAACGATAGATGGAAAATGCTGTGCGCCCCGGCAGACCGTAGCCGCGCGAGCGCATGGAATCTGCGGTTTCAATCGCGTTCTCAAGTGACCATGTTACCATGATGGAGAAAATTTTGACGGCGTTGCCGACGCGGCGCAGGACGCTGCCGGTTTTGGTGTCGCGCCCGATGCACGCCTGCGCTTCGGAGACGACTTCCATCTGTGATTTGAATTTTGGGATGAAGCGCAAGGCCATCGAAAGGACGAGGGACAGCGCGGGAATCATGCGCCCGAACAGGTAGACAAACTTGTCCGAGGTCATCACGTCGTTGTAGCTCGAAAACCACAAGACAACGCTTGCCAGCATGACAGCCGCCGCCACGCCGTACAGAATGGACTCCAGCGTCAGGGGGTTCCCGGAGGGTAAGTACGTCAGCATCGTCTGCCCTTCGTGGTTAAAGGCGGGGTTTACAAGCGCAGCAATCACCGCCATGGGAAGAAGCCCCATGACGGCGAAGCGCACGGCTTTTTTGCCTTTGAGATAGACGTCATATGCCAATGCGCCGGTCAGCGAGATCGCCAGATAGACCGGGTGCATTAAGCACATGGATAGTAAGAGAACCAGCGCGTAGTACAGGAAATTGATAATGGGATGATACCCCGAAAAAGCGTCTTTGTTTTTCATCAGCCGCCTGTTGCGTAGCCGCCGCCTACATCATCTCCGAGGTCGCAGGTATAGACCCACTCGATCACGTCGCCGTCCTGGAGCAGATAGCGGCTGCATCCGTAATTCGGGAACCAGTCATTGACGCGATACATCCAACCGGAGAGATTGCCTACGTCAAACTCATAAAGATTGTTGATTCCTTCGATATAGGCAGAGTTGTAGATCGGTGTGTTGGAAAACTCCATGTGGATCTTCTGCTGTTTACACGTTCGCTGCAAGACATTGAAGACACTTTCGCCCTCGTAGAACGTGACGGTCATCGGCTTGAGGATCCAACCGTCCTCCGGAACCAGCTCCCGTTTTTCTTCTTTGCACAAATCCATGTTATCCAGAATGGTGGCGCAGGAGATGGAGAGCGTACAGGTGTATTCCGTGTTGCCGATTTCCACATCCTCCGGTTCGACCGGAATAGGTTTGCCCTCTGGCACGGGGTCGGTCTGATACTTGTCCTTGTGTGTGCCGGTGTCGATCAGCATACCGTTGACTTCTTCGTATTCACCGGTCGCGTTTGCCTGAATTTCCTCCGGGGAAACGTATTCTGGCTGCTCGGTATCAGTCTGCGCCGGTTCGTCCGTCTGCGGCTTGTCAGACGGCTCTGGTGCGCTTTCTGTGGGTGCTTCTGTCGGTTCCGTCTCAGCATCATCCGGCACATCTGCCGTCGCTGCGGGCTGTTCCGGCGTCTGCACTGGAGCGTCAGCAGTTGGCTGCTCGGGGGCTTCTGCCGGGGCAGCGACGGTTGTTTGCTCTGCTGGGTCTTTCTGCTTCGGCATATTCCGGTCGCCGAAGACGAACGTTGCCGCCAGCACCAGTACGATCAGAACCGGCGCGATGATTTTCCACTTATTCTTCTGCCAAAATGTCATATCAGATCAACTCCGAAGTAACCAACATATTGTAAAGCATCTGCGCGATCTCGCAGCGCAGGATCGCTTTTGTCGGTTCAATATTGAGATCACTCTGGTCGAGGATCCCCGCCGAGTAGCAGAACGCCAGCGGTTCCTTTGCCCAGCTTGCTACGCCCCGGTAATCTCCGAACTGCGCCAGCATATCCTTGATCGATGCCGCGTCCATCGCGGTATCCAGACCGCAGAGCTTTGCGGCTCTTGCGACCATAGCCGCAGCTTCCTGCCGGGTGATCGTGCCGTCCGGATTAAACTTGCCGCTGCCAACACCGTTGACGATGCCGCTGCTGTTGGCTGTGCCGATATAACCGGCATACCATTTGCTGCTGGGTACGTCGGTAAAGGCTTTCGTGTCCTTCGCGGGCAAGCCAAGCGCCCTTGTGACGATGGCGGCAAACTCCGCTCTTGTCATGGTCTTGTTCGGGGCGAACGTGCCTTTGCCCATGCCGTTGATAATGCCGCGGGACGCAAGCTCTTCGATAGCGGCTTTGTTGGCATGGTTCTTAATGTCCGAGAATGTCGTGCCGGGTGCGGTTACGCCGGGGACGTTGACCGACGGATCTGCTTTGCTCTTATTGATGTTGGTGTTGGGCTTGGATGTGTTCTTCGTCACATCGCCCATGCGGTACAGGCTGTTTTTACCGTTTTCCGCGCGGTCGATTGCGACGAGTGCGTAGAAGCCCTGTTCTGCGGACATTTGATTGTTGCCGTCCGAACCGTCCATGACGTGATAGAAGCCGCCATTGGACTGACGGAACGAGAGGAGATTTTCTACAAGACCGTGACCGTTCTTTACGAAGCGGCTGTCATTCAGGTCCATGCCCAGCTCGCAGAATGCGACCACGACCTGCGCGACGGACTCGACGTTCGTCGTTCCCCACGACGCAAAGCCGCCCTTGCTGTCCTGCACGTTGGAGAGATAAGTCAGTGCCTTGTCCGTTGCGGTTTTGACCGCCTTCTGATCCTGATATTTTGCCAGCGCCTGCAATGCCATTGCAGTAATATCTACATCGGAATCGCCGGTGCCGGTCAGGCTCCAGCCGCCGTCCTTCATCTGGTTATTCAGGATTTCATCGATGTAGAGCTGCCGGGTCGCCTGTGTCTTTGCGGCGGGATTTTTGGGAATCTCATAATTGCCGGAATCCAGCGCAATCAACGCCCAAATGGGGCCGTTCAGACCTTGCCAGATCGTTTTTTCAAAATCACCCAGCGGCGTGAGGAGATTGTAGCCCGCAACCTTGGACGGGTCGCGCCCGATGGCAGTCAGCGCGAGGATGACGCGGGAATACTCGGTGTATTTCCGCTCGTGCAGCACGCCGGCGCAGTCTTT
>ULVT01059121.1_pt1 | contig 17984 bp, 10 predicted proteins | sample 1959701 | NCBI WGS metagenome assembly ULVT01 (sample SAMEA4835793, study PRJEB28245) | human gut metagenome | biome: gut microbiome; material: fecal sample | place: Denmark | collected 2008
GCCCAGACGATCAGGTCGCACACGGCGAGTACGCCCAGGCCGATCCAGATGCAGAAGGCGTAGAACGAACCCGCATAAACATAGTCGCGTTCGCGCGGTTCGTTGGGCGAGGTGTTGAAGTAAACCACCAGCGCGATACCCATCATCACGAAGAGCCACATGACGATCGAGAAGTTGCGCGGATCGCGGTTGAGCTGATAGATCAGGCCGATAAGACCCAACAGGAAGGGGAGGAAATAGTAGGTGTTGCGCCCCTTGTTATTCGCTATTTCGTCCGGCAGGTTGTCCTGCGGCCCGAGGTAAAGCTCGTCGATCCACTTGATGCCCGAGAGCCAGTTGCCGTCGGTGATGATCGCGTCGGTAGGCTGGATGTCGCTCTGGCGCCCCACGAAATTCCAGAGGAAATAGCGCCAGTACATGTGGTTGAGCTGGTAGGTGAAGAAATAGTTGAGGTTCTCGCGGAACGTCGGCTCCACGATTACCAGCGGTTCGTAGCCCGAACCGTCGTCCCAAAGCGTCCGGCGTCCGAAATCGAGCACTTCGATCTTGTTCGGGCGTCCCTGCGCGTCGCGGACGATTTCGCCGTTTTCATCCCGTTCGTAATCGGTCCGGGTGCGGTAGGCGCTCCATGATTTGTAACTCTCCTTGCTGGCAGCGTAGTTCCACATACGGGGGAACAGATGCATGAACTCGTCGGGGTGTTCGTACCCGGAGATGATCGAAACCGTTTTGTACTTGCCGTCGTCGTCCAGGTAGCGGACATCCTTGTATTTGTAACCGGAGGTCGGGGCCGAGAACTGGGGACCGTAGAGCAGCGGTTTGTCTCCGTACTGATCGCGGTTGAGCAGCGAATAGAGGGCGAACGGATTGCTCGGGTTGTTGCTGTTCATCGGGGGATTGGCCGCGGCGCGGATCGTAACCGATGCGTAGGACGAGTAGCCGATGAGGATCATCAGCGTCGAGAGCAGCACGAGATTGAGCACCGTGCGCCCTTTTTTATGGGTGAAATATACGCCCATGCCGAGCGCTCCCAACAGGGCTACTACGAAGAACACGAGGCCGGAATTGACGGGCAATCCCAGTGAATTGACGAAGAAGAGGTCGAACAAGGCGCCGATATAGACCGTATGGGGGATGATGATACTGTTGATGAAAACCAGAATCGCGCCCGAAATGAGGGTGCTGACCGCAATACCTTTGAACGTGATGCGCTGCGTTTTGCGGAAATAGTAGATGAATACCAGCGCGGGAACGGTCAGCAGGTTGAGGATGTGCACGCCGATCGAAAGCCCCATCAGGTAGGCGATCAGCACGATCCAGCGCATCGAGTGGGGCTGGTCGGCCTGTTCCTCCCATTTGAGCATGAGCCACACCACCAGGGCGGTGAACATCGACGAGAGGGCATATACTTCGCCTTCGACGGCCGAGAACCAGAAGGTGTCGGTGAAGGTATAGGCGAGTGCTCCGACCGCACCTGTACCCAATACGGCCACGATGTTGGCTTTCGTAAGCTCCGCGCCCTGACGGGTGAGGATGCGGCGTGCCAGGTGGGTGATCGTCCAGAAAAGGAACAGGATGCAGAACGCGCTGGCCAGGCAGTTCATGGCGTTCACCATGTGGGGTACATAGTACGTCGAGGGTGCCAGCATCGTGGCCAGGCGGGCCAGCAGCATGAAGAGCGGGGCTCCGGGCGGGTGCCCTACTTCGAGTTTATACGAGGTAGCGATGAATTCGGAGCAGTCCCACAGGCTCGAAGAGGGCTCCATGGTCAGCAGATAGGTCATGGCCGCGATGGCGAAGACGATCCAGCCGACGATGTTGTTCCAGCGTTTGTAGCTATTCATTTGAGTTTCGGTTTGTCCGCAAAACGGCATGTCCCCTGCGTGCGAAGTCGAACGTTCGGTTTTTTAGGGCAGTCCGTCGGATTTAAGTCTGTTGTTGTGTACAAATACGATGAAAGCCGGGTGCAAAATCGATTTTGCCGGATTTTGCCGCAACGGGTTTCCCGTGCTGTGCAAAGATAGTGAAAGCCGGGAGAAAACGGGAACTTGTTCCCGGTTTTCCGAGGCGGATCCTATCTTCTGCAAAGATATTAAGATAACGCTTAAATCGGGTGTTTATTTTTGTTTTTTGTTCGGATTCTTTATTATCGTCGGTAAAGTATGGGGTGCCGCAGGCCGGAATCCGGGTATATGAGGTGCGAGATTCGTTCGATTTTCGGGGGATGCGGGATTCCGGTTGTCTGCCGGATTCTGAAATTTCAACAGAGAGGAGTATGTGTTGGCAAAGGGAGAGTATATGCGGATCTGAATCGTGTTGTGGAATGAATTCGGAAAAATTTTTATAAGGAATGCCGACCTGTGAAAAACCGGTCCGATTCATAATCGGACCGGTTTTTTTGTCTTCGGAGCAACTCCTGAAAGATCAATAGGAGTAATCCTCGCAGGGAAGTTTTCCGGTGTATTCGATTTCGAGCTCGGTATTTTTGTCGTCCTCGTCGATGGCTTTGAATGAGCCCGTAATGGTATAGTCGTCATTGCCGTTGGCGACGATTTTGAGAGTTCCCTCCGTGATTCTGTTCTTGATGATTCCGTAGGTGGGATCGTTGTAGTTCCAGAAGGATTTCGCCAGATCGAAAGTCATGTTCTCACCGGCGGCACCGCCCGTGTAGTCGCCGCTGGCGAGTTGCAGAGGATCTGTGGGCGCGAGCGTAATGTAGAACGTGATGCCGTATTCTTTTATCGGAGAGCCATCTTTCAGGCCGAGGAAGAATACATTGTCCCCATTGTAGTAGAGGTCGCCGACGGTCATGGTTGCTTTCGGTGCTTCCGGAGCCGGAGGAGTCGAATAGTTGTTGAAAGGGACTGTGCCGGTAAAATCGATCTTAATGGCTGTTTCCTGTCCGGTGTCGCTCGCTCCCCGGAGAGTGCCGGTTACGGTGTAGTTGTGGTTCCCGTTGTTTGTCACGGTGAGTGAACCTTCTTTGATCGTATTTTTGATCCGGTCGTTGAAATTCTCCTTGTCGATGAATGTCCAAGAGGATTTGGCTGCGTCGAGGGTCATCTCTCCGCTGCCGGTCGATACGGGGTAGTCGCCGCTGACGAGCTGCAGGGTCTCCGAAGCGGGTAGTTTGAACGAGAGCGACGCTTCGTAAGTATCTGTCGGGTTGGCGTCCTTGAGGGTCAGAGTATAGATATTGCCGTCGTAGTAGTCCAGGTTGCCGATGGTCATGGTCACCTCCGTAACAGTCGGTTCCACGGGTTCCGGATCGGCGTAGTCCTCGAAAGGAAGAGTGCCGGAAAAGTTGATTTTCAGAGCTGTGTTTTTACCGGTTTTATCGGATGTACCTTCCAGTGTGCCGGTGATCGTGTAGTTGTGGTCGCCGTTGCTGACGATGTGAATTTTGGTTCCCTCCTTGAGCCGGTTTTTGATCTTGTCGTTGTGGTTGTCCTTGTCGGTAAAGTTCCAGAATGACTTGCTCGCATCGATGGTCATCTCTTCGCCTGTCGTTGCTGCCATATAGTCGCCGCTGGCCAACAACGGTGAATCCGAAGCGGGCAGCTTCAAGTAAAAGGTTGTCTCGTAGAGATCGGCGGGATTGGCATCCTTGAGCTGGAGATAATAGATGTTGTCGTTGTAACGATACAGGGAGCCGGTGGACATGGTTACCTCAGGCACTTCGGGTGCGGGATCATCCGGAGTATCCGGATCATCCGGGTCTTCATAGTCTTCCGAGTAATCGGAAATCAGCAACCGACCTGTGAATGCGAACGCTACGCCCGCTTCGTTTTCCATAATGGAACCCCCGTCCTGAATGGAGCCGCCTTTCATGTGGCCTCTGATCGTGTAGGTCATGTTGTCGCCGATGGCGACTTCGAATTCTCCGGCTTCGGCAACGTATTGTGTCCATTTGGGGGCGACCACATTCCAGTTGGAACGGTATCTAGTCGTATTTTTATTGTTGAACGTATTTATTTCCCAAGTGGAGGAGGCGGTGTATTTCCCGGCCGGAAGGGTGAAGCTACCCTTTTCCTGTCGTGGGACATTGACATAAAAGCATACGCTACATCCGCGGGCAGAGTTGTTCAGGTCTTTCAGGTAGAGGAAATAAACGGCTCCGCCTTCTTTGCTGTATTCACTGTCATGCCCGTAGTACATCAGTTCGCCTTCGGTCATCGTATGGGCGATGTACCCGGTCATGGGCGGATTGGGATCGTCCGGAATTTGGGGTCCCTGTGGGTCGTCCGGGTCGTTCGGCTCCGTCTGTTCCATACCGTTGTCTTTGTCGCTGCATGAAGGCAGGCATCCCAAAATCCCCCCCCCCGAACATCAGCAACATCCATGCGAATCTAAAGTGTTTCATAGCGTAAAAGGTTTTAGTGCCGGGCCTACGGCAGGTTTTTAATTTTCGGCAGAAACGAGGCCGGTCTTAAAAAAAAGCGCTTTCTGCTTAAGTGTTTTCTTTCATGTAATAGAGATGTTGTTTTTCTTTGTTGGAAAAAATAGATAAAATATTCGGTATTTGCAAATGTTTTTGTCTTTTTTAATTTATTGTGTGTTTTTATTGGTTGAAAAATTGGGACTATCTCGTTCGACGAAGTTTGAAACGATATTTTTAAGTGAGGAGACGGTCGAGATAGTCGTCTGTCGGTTGTTAAGAAGATCAGTCCGGACTGAATGTCCGGACTGATCGGGAATTTTTCGTATGGAGCCGGTCTGATGCTTTTCTCCTGAATGGTAGTTTTCAGGAGAGGCGTAGCGATCGGTGTAATTTCGACGGTTGCCGTCGTCAATGTTGTATGGATGTGTCGTTTGTCGTAATAGGGATGAATACGATGTCCGAACAGCGCAGGGCTTCGTCATCGACGGCAAAGGCATAAATGTAGTATTTGGAGTTCGGTTCGAGCGTTTCCTGGATTTTTCTGGATTGTTGGAAGGTATATTGGCTCAGGATCATTTCGGCCGTGTAGCCCATCCATCCGTAGATCTTTACGTTGTCGATCCAACTTTCCGATATTTTCTCCAAAACGGTCGCATCCGTATCGGCCGCATCGACGCTGCCGTAGATCTTTGCGACAAAATGGCCGTCGTAATCGTTCGCTTTGACAAGAACGTCGATGTTGAGACCTTCGGTCGAAACGATCTGTATGTCGAATTTTGTGTCGATTGTTTGGGGTGCCAGGGTTGTGAGCGTCTTTTTTGAGATTGGGGTCAGCCTTTCGATCGTGATGGGATCCACGCCGTATGCGTAAACGAGGTATTCGGTATCGGGTTCCATGTTTTCGATCAGCCTGTCTGCAATAGTCCCCTGTTCGAGGTATTCTTGCGCCCAGCTTTGCCAGCCGCTGCCCGTTGCGTCCATGTCTGTATAGAAGTCGATGTCGTATTGGTAGAGCTCGTCATCCGTCTTGAAATCGGCGGCAGCCCGGGAGGGGATGATGTTCAACAGATAATACATTTCCTGGTCTCCGGGACGGACTGTAGTTCGGAATGTTTTTGTGGTGATGTCCGAAATCGTTATCGTAAATGCCTCCTCCGGACGGGCCGCCTGTTTTGCTGTAAAGGAAGGCGCCGGCTGGATATCCGCGTACGAAACTTCGATGATTGCTTCTCTCTTTTCCGCTGTTTCGTTTTTGGTTACGTTGAAAGAGATGACCCCTGCGGTTTTGGTATCGATGTCCGTTATCCAACTGTCGTTGCATTTGGCAGACAGGGTCGCATTTGCGACGGGGTTTTCGATCGTGTATTCGATTTGGAAAGGTCCTCCTTCGGCCGGAACATCGAGGCTCTCTTTGGCAAATACGATTTCAGGCTGTGCATTCGGAAAGGTCTGTTTCACTTTGAAAGAAGGCGCCGGCTGGATATCCGCGTACGAAACTTCGATGATTGCTTCTCTCTTTTCCGCTGTTTCGTTTTTGGTTACGTTGAAGGAGATGACCCCTGAGGTTTTGGTATCGATGTCCGTTATCCAACTGTCGTTGCATTTGGCAGACAGGGTCGCATTTGCGACGGGGTTTTCGATCGTGTATTCGATTTGGAAAGGTCCTCCTTCGGCCGGAACATCGAGGCTCTCTTTGGCGAATACGATTTCAGGCTGTGCATCCGGTGTGACGGGATCGTCGTTGTTACACCCGGCAAAGAGCGAGGAACCCAAAATCCCCCCCCCGAAGATCATCAACAACCATACGAATCTAAAATATTTCATAGTATAAAAGGTTTTAGTGCCGGGCCTACGGCGGTTTTTATTTTCGGCAGAAACGAGGCCGGTCTTAAAAAAGCGATTCTGTCCGGGAGTTTTTTGTGTGTGAAGAGAAATGTGTTTTTATCTATCTGAAAAATAGATAAAATATTTTGTATTTGCAAATGATTTTTATTTTTGATTTGCAGGGGGCTTCATATTTTATTCGGGGTTTATGCGGTATCAGGTCGGGAGCGTGTCGCTCCGAACGATGGCGGATCCGCAAACTTTGTCTTCGTTTTTACTGTTTTTGTGGGAAAAATGTTAATTTTGTGGCTCGGAAGATATTGCTTGTTATGGAATCGAAATTGACCCTTTACAACACGCTCGACCGCCGCAAGGAAACCTTCGAGCCGATCAATCCCCCGCATGTGGGGATGTATGTCTGCGGACCCACCGTATATGGCGATCCGCATCTGGGACACGCCCGGCCGGCGGTGACCTTTGACCTGTTGTTTCGTTATCTCCGGTCGCTCGGCTACAAGGTGCGCTACGTGCGCAACGTGACCGACGTGGGACATCTGGAGCACGATGCTGATGACGGTGAGGACAAGATTTCGAAGAAGGCGCGGCTGGAGCAGCTCGAACCGATGGAAGTGGCGCACTATTACACGGAGCGTTACCACCGGGCGATGGACGAGCTGAACGTGCTGTCCCCCTCGATCGAACCCTGCGCCAGCGGCCATATCATCGAGCAGATCGCTATGGTGAAGGAGATTCTCGACAACGGTTTCGCCTACGAATCGAACGGGTCGGTCTATTTCGATGTGGAGAAATACAACCGGAAATACAGCTACGGCCGTCTTTCGGGCCGCAACCTCGACGATATTTTGACGAACACGCGCGAGCTGGACGGGCAGGGCGACAAGCGCCATTCGTGCGATTTCGCCCTCTGGAAGAAGGCTTCGCCGGAGCATATCATGCGCTGGCCTTCGCCCTGGAGCGACGGCTTTCCCGGCTGGCACATGGAGTGTTCGGCCATGAGCACCAAATACCTGGGCCAGCGGTTCGACATCCACGGCGGCGGTATGGACCTGATGTTTCCGCATCACGAATGCGAGATCGCGCAATCGACGGCGGCGCTCGGCCACGACTCGGCCAAGTATTGGATTCACAACAACATGATTACGATCAACGGTCAGAAGATGGGCAAGTCGCTCGGCAACTTCATCACGCTCGAGGAGCTTTTCACGGGCAATCATAAGTTGCTGACGCAGGCCTATTCGCCGATGACGATCCGTTTCTTCGTATTACAGGCTCACTACCGTTCGACGCTCGACTTTTCGAACGAGGCGTTGCAAGCCGCCGAAAAGGGACTCGACCGCCTGATGAAGGCTGTCGAGGCGCTCGACAAGATCAAGCCGTCGGAGCAATCCACGGTGGATCCTGCGGAGCTCGAAACCCGCTGCCGCGAAGCGTTGGACGACGACCTGAACTCGCCGATGGCGATTTCCGCACTGTTCGACTGGGTGCGCATCATCAATCAGTTGGTCGAGGGGCAGCAACGGATCACGGCGGCCGACCTGGAGAAGCTCCGGGAGATCGTCCGTCGTTATGTGTTCGATATTCTGGGTTTGCGCGACGAAAAGGCGGCTTCGGCCGGCGGCAAGGATCTGGTCACGCCGTTGGTGAACATGCTTCTCGACCTGCGGCAGACGGCCAAGACCGAGAAGAATTGGGCGCTGTCGGATAAGATCCGGGACGAGCTTACGGCCATCGGTATCCGGGTCAAGGACCGCAAGGACGGCTGCGACTGGGAGATCGAGTAGCGTTTCGTCGTTTTAATTAATGTATTGATAAATCGATCGTTCCTGTTCGGTGTATTCCGGACGGGAACGGTGTGTTTGGATCGTGCGGGCGGTTGCCGGGGCGGAAAGACCGTCGCAGCCGTTTCGTGCGCCGAATGATTATTGAAGGGAGGATTTGTGTATGAGTGAAGTAAAAGGAGCGGCGATGGAGCTGGGAACCGAGCGTATCCGCAAGCTGCTCGTTCAATATGCCGTGCCGGCCATTATCGCGATGACCGCCTCGTCGCTGTACAACATGGTGGACAGCATCTTTATCGGGCACGGCGTGGGGGCGCTGGCCATTTCGGGGCTGGCCCTGACGTTCCCGCTGATGAACCTCGCGGCGGCGTTCGGTTCGTTGGTGGGTGTGGGCGCCGCGACGCTGGTGTCGATGCGCCTGGGGCAGCGGGATTACGAAACGGCCCAGCGGATTCTGGGGAATGTCGTGGTGCTCAACCTGATTATCGGAATCTCTTTCGGGTTGCTGACGCTGGTTTTTCTCGATCCGATTCTCTACTTTTTCGGAGCCAGCGATGCGACGATCGGCTATGCCCGGGAGTATATGTCCGTCATTCTGTGGGGTAACGTCGTTACACACATGTATTTGGGTCTGAACGCCGTGTTGCGTGCCGCCGGGCACCCGCGCAAGGCGATGTACGCCACGATCCTGACGGTGACGATCAATGCGATTCTCGACCCGCTGTTCATCTTCGGCTTCGGCTGGGGCATTCGCGGCGCGGCCATTGCGACCGTGCTGGCGCAGATACTCGCGCTCGTCTGGCAGTTCCGCATCTTTTCGGACAGGAACGAGCTGTTGCATTTCCGGCGCGGCATCTACCGGCTGAAAGGCAAGATCGTGCGTAATGTGCTGGCTATCGGCATGTCGCCCTTCTTGATGAACCTTGCGGCTTGTTTCATCGTGATTCTGATCAACAAGGGACTCAAGGAGTACGGCGGCGATCTCAATATCGGTGCTTACGGTATCGTCAATCGGTTGGGATTCTTCTTCGTGATGATCGTCATGGGCATCAATCAGGGTATGCAGCCCATTGCTGGGTATAATTACGGTGCCCGGCAGTTCGACCGGGTGGATCGGGTGCTGAAATTGACGATCATCGGCGCTACCTGCGTCACCACGCTCGGATTCCTGATCGGCGAATTGGCGCCGCGCCTGGCGGTGTCGGTTTTCACGGACGATCCGGAGTTGGTCCGTCTTTCGGCCGAAGGTATGCGCATCGTCTTCTTCTGCTTCCCGATCATCGGTTTCCAGATGGTGACGACCAACTTTTTCCAGAGTATCGGCATGGCGGGCAAGGCGATCTTCCTTTCGTTGTCGCGGCAGTTGCTTTTCCTGATGCCGGGTCTGATTTTCCTGCCCCGCATCTTCGACGAGCTGACGCCCTGGGACGGCAGTTGGGGCGTATGGTGTTCGATGCCGCTGTCGGATTTCCTGGCTTCGCTGGTTGCCGGTGTCATGCTGTTCTGCCAATTCCGGAAGTTCAAGGCCAAGGCCGCTGCGGGGAGAGGCGAGGTTTCGGGAGCCGAAGTCGAAAACGATCGCAGAGTGAATGAATAAAAACCGTTGCACTATGGAACAGGATAAGTTCGTTATCAATATAGGCCGTCAGCTCGGCAGCGGCGGCAAAGCCGTCGGCGAGGCGCTGGGGCGTCGTCTGGGCGTGCACGTCTATGACAAGCAGTTGATCAATCTGGCGGCCGAGCAGAGCGGCCTCTGCACGGAACTTTTCGAGCAGGCCGACGAGAAGAAGTCGAGGAGCCTCTTTTCCTCGCTGATCGGTTACCTGCGCATGCCTTTCGGGGGCGACGAGTGCGGGATGACCGACGTGTTGAGCAGCGAGGCGCTGTTCAAGATACAGAGCGACGTGATCCGCGACATCGCCTCGCGGGAGTCGTGTATTTTCGTGGGCCGTTGTGCCGACTATATCCTGCGGGATCATCCCCGCGCGGTGAATGTTTTCGTTACGGGGGCTCCGGAAGATCGGGTGCGTCGCCTTTGCGAGCAGGAGAACGTAACGCCCGAAGAGGCCGAAGCGCAGATGGAGCGTACGGATGCCCGCAGGGCTTCCTATTACGACTATTTCAGCAGCGGCAAGTGGGGCGAAGCCGCAACCTACCATCTCTGCATCGATTCCTCGGTGCTGGGGATCGAAGGTACGGCCGACTTTATCCGGGAGTTCGCGGAGCGTAAACTGAAGATGAACCTGTCCGGGCGGTAGTCGGCGGCTTCGAGCGTGTTCGGCATAATCCAAGGATGCGTCGGACGGTTTTGGGAAGGGATGAAGGAAACGGTTTTCGGACGGTCAGTGCCGGTGTGATGGAGCCTGTTTTCGATCGGTGGGTTGTGATAACGTTCGGTAGCCCGTTGCCCGAGGCGATCTTTTCGGTAGAAGGGTTTGGGCGTCCGACTTTTTTCGGCCAGGAGCTGCCAGGGCGGGATCGTTTTTATTGGCAACGAGCCCGGTTCCTATTTCCGAAAACCGGAAATTTTGTTTACATTTGTTGGAAGAAAGACAGGAGAGGCGGCTATCCTTGCGGGAGAGTCTGTACGGATTGCCTCGCCTGTAAAAATCAATCGGAAAATATGGTACTTGCAGAACAGATTAAAGAGGCTATAAGACGTCAGGATACGTTGGGGAGGTGTCTTTGACATCGATCAGCGAAGAATAGAACTCCAGAACGAGGAGGAGAAGACGCAGGTTCCGGGCTTTTGGGATAATCCCGACAAGGCCCGCGAACAGTTGCGCCGCGTGGCGGGAATCAAGGCGTGGGTCGAGGAGTACGATGCTGTGGTCAAGGAGGTCGAGGACCTGCGGCTGATGCCGGAATTCGTCAAGGAGGGCGTGGTGACCGAGCAGGAGCTCGACGAGCAGTATGCGCGTGCGATGCACCGCATCGAAGAACTCGAATTGCGCAACATGCTGCGCCGTGACGAGGACCGTATGGGCGCTATCATGGATATCAATTCCGGTGCGGGCGGTACCGAGGCGCTCGACTGGGCGGGGATGCTGCTGCGCATGTACACCCGCTGGGGCGAGGCGCACGGATACAAGGTCAAGGTGCTCGACTATCAGGCTGGCGAGGAGGTAGGTGTAAAGTCCTGCACGCTCGAATTCGAGGGCGAATACGCCTACGGCTACCTCAAGAGCGAAAACGGCGTGCACCGCATGGTGCGCCTGTCGCCGTTCAACGCCAATAACAAGCGGCAGACGACTTTCGCGTCGGTGTTCGTGTCGCCGGCGATCGACGATACGATCGAAATCACGGTCAATCCTGCGGACATCGAGTGGGATACCTTCCGGTCGAGCGGTGCGGGCGGCCAGAACGTCAATAAGGTCGAAACGGCGGTCCGGTTGCGCTATCACGGCAAGGATGCCGATACGGGCGAGCCGATCGAGTATCTGATCGAGAATATGGAGACTCGCTCGCAGTTGATGAACCGCGAAAATGCCATGCGCATCCTCAAGTCGAAACTCTACCAGCGGGAGCTGGACAAGCGCATGGCTACGCAGCAGGCACTCGAAGCTACGAAAAAACGCATCGAATGGGGTTCGCAGATCCGCTCCTACGTCTTCGACGACCGACGGGTGAAGGATCATCGTACGGGAGTCCAGACCTCGGATGTCGAGGGGGTGATGGACGGCGACCTGGACGAATTCATCAAGGCCTACCTGATGGAGTTCGGCGGACAGGCGTAAGCGTGGGGATGTGAGAATATTGCAGGGGGGGCGAAAATTTTATTTTCGCCCTCCCTCTTGTTTTAAGTTTGTTTTATTCGATCGAATGGATCGAAATCGTATTTCCTGCTGCGGGTCCCCATTTTCCATTCTTTTTTTGCAGGGCGTCCGTTTCACCCCAGAATCCGTAGTCGCATTGGATGATAGCTTCCGTGAGTGAAGTGTTTATTACGATATAGCTGAAGTAGGGTGATGATCGTGGATTCGGATAATGTAAAAAGGATGAATAGCACACGGGAAATTTACTTGTATAAAAGTTGAGAGCATGTTGTGAATAAATAAAGCTTTTCGACTTTTTGACTTCGGAGTCGATAAAACTGTCAATGGCTTTTTTGTAAGATGGAATGAGTTTTAAGAACCGAATTTGTTGAGGCGCATTGCAGGGACGGTACCCTTTGATGATTCGTTGCGGTGTATAATCCATTTGGGAAAACCATTGATGCGACGATAAGTCTTCAGGACGGAAACAATCGAGATATTCTTCGTCACTTAAAATATAGACGGGAACTTCTCCCGGAAAAACCAAGTTGCCGTTGACGATCCGCCCCTGTTTGTCCGGAGAGAGTTCTTTGTTATTGAAATAATATTTTTCCATTAGGTAGTCCAAAAGTTGATAAACAGTTGTTGTTAGCTTATCGTTTGTGTCGTATATCGCCGCGGTTCGGCTTTCCTGCTCCCATTTTTCGATGAATTTTTCGATTTTTTCCGAAGACTGCTCGGAGCATGCCGTAGTGAGTTCAGAGAGTAGTCGCTCCGCATCTGGAGTGTCTGCGCAAGGGTTACGGTTTTGGGCTTGAACGATTCCGAGTGTAGCAAAAGAAACAAAAGCGATAAGCAATACCGGCAAAAATTGGATCAGACGGTTTTTCATTTTTATATGGTATAAGTTCAATTAATCAAAGATAGTAAATTTTCTGTTTTTGATTGACTGATATTTTTAGGTTTATCCGTTTTTTCGTATCTGTTGCTTCCGGACAGGCGGCAGATGTCGTCGCAGCGCGGAATTTACTGTCGGATGCGATCAGCCCGGTTCCGACGGAGTCCGTACGGGTCGGTACGACCGATACGGCGATGTATTATCCCCGGCTTGCAGGGAAGCGTGTGGCCTTGCTTGCGAATCATACTTCGAGGATCGGCGAACGGCATTTGGTCGATATTCTTCACGCGAGGGGATTCGATGTGACTGCAATCTTCGCTCCGGAGCACGGATTCCGGGGAACGGCCGATTCCGGAGAGCACATGGGAGGTTCCGTCGATGCGGCGACAGGTATTCCGATCCGGTCGCTCTGCGACGGGAACACGCGGAGGCCTTCCGACGAGGCGATGCACTCGTTCGATGTGCTGGTCGTGGACATGCAGGATGTAGGCGTGCGGTTTTATACCTATTATATAGCTATGCTGCGCATGATGGACGCCTGCGCCGATTTCGGGCAGGCGGTGATCGTGCTCGACCGGCCCAATCCGAACGGAATGGTCGTTGACGGGCCGATTCTCGAGAAGCGATACGAATCGGGGGTGGGAGCCATTCCCGTACCTGTGCTGCATGGACTGACGATGGGGGAGATCGCCCGGATGGCCGTCGGCGAGGGGTGGGTCTCTCCGTGCGATCTGACGGTGGTGCCGTGCCGTAACTATACGCATCGCATCCGGTACGAATTACCGGTTGCGCCGTCGCCCAATTTGCGGACGCAGCGGGCTGTTTATCTTTACCCTTCGGTCTGTCTGTTCGAGGGAACCGTGTTGAGTGTCGGCCGGGGTACGGACAAGCCGTTCGAAGTCTATGGACATCCCGATCTGCCTCCCGTGCGCTATCCTTATGCGTTCACGCCCCGGCCTTCGGCGGGGGCAAAAGATCCGCTTTGGAACGGACGGCTCTGTTTCGGGCGGGATTTGAGCAGGGAGTCTTGCGATTCCGTCCTGCGGCGGGGGCTCGGACTCGAATACCTGATCGAAGCGTACCGCGAGCTGAACTTGGGCGAGCATTTTTTCAAGCCTGTTTTCGAGAAACTGATCGGGGTGGGATATGTGCGCCGGATGATTGTCGAAGGATATTCTGCGGACGAGATCCGCAGCCGGTGGCAGGAGGATGTCGAGCTGTTCCGGATCCAAAGAAAGCCGTATCTTTTATACGAAGAGTGACCTTTATTCCGTTTTATTCGTGAAATGCGTGTCGGAATAGCCTGCGGATCGGATAAATATTGTTTTTTAGTCGATTTTTCGGGCCGATTCGAAATAAATTTATATATTTGCGACGATGCCCTTTGGATAAATGAGGCGCAGAAGGGAAGGAATTTGCATAAATAAACCCAATAATTTTTTAATGCGTATGAAAATCAAAACATTTATGTTTGCTGCTTTGGCAGCATTTGCGACCTTGTTCGCTGGTTGTAGCGACGACGAAAACAAAACCAACGGTGACAATAACGGAACGGGAGGAGATCCTGTCGAGAGCGAATATAAGGTGACGTTCTCCGACACGTCTTATTACAGTTCGGTTGCTACGTTCGAGGCGATTACAGAGAATGCCAAGTCCCAGTCTTTTATGGCTGTGGTGTTTGAGACGGCGTTCCTGGAGCAGCAAATTCCCGGAATTACGGATAATGATATTGCGAAAGGTGTCATCAACTATTATAAGGCGGAATATATGTCGCAGGGAGTCACTGTTGCTGATATTTACAATGTGATTACTCTGCAGGGGCAGTTGCATGGTAGTGTAACTCCTTTGGAGTTGGATGTCCCCGGTTTGTCGGCGGGTACATCCTACTCGGTTGTCGTTGCCGGTATCAACGAGAACCTTGAAATTGTCGCTAACGGAATCGTTGCCGAGTTTACGACGAAGACATTGCCCGGCCTGGAGGAGGAGAATTGTACTTTCGAATGGACGGTTGAGCCTAAATCGACGTCCGTAACAATGAGTTTTACTCCTTCCGATAAGGAGGTGCCCTACTTCTTCTATGCGCTGACAGCTGAAGAGTATAGTTCGGAATGTCAAAACGACCCCGCGATACTGAAAGAGCTGCTCCCCTCTTTTATCGCTAACTTGGCCAAGGCTTACCAGATGTCTGTTTCCGAGTTTATGGAGAAACAGCGGATGACGGGTGATTTGGAGGAGTTCACTCTTACTGGTTTGCTGCCTAAAACGGGGTATGTCGTATTCGTGTGCGGTATGGATGAGTACGGTCGTCCGACGACGGATGTCAGCGTGAAGGACTTTGAAACGTTGGAATATGTCGCTTCGGATGCTACGGTGGAGAGCGTGGATGTCCGTCTGTATGACGGTGAGGAGGCTTCGTCAATTGATCCGACTACGTATAAGCCCGATGATTACGGAGGTGCCTATTTCTTGCGATACGTACCCCAGTTCTCCGAAGAGTGTGCCGAGGTTTGGAATATGTTGGTGATCGATGTGGATTTTTCGGGTGAGTCTGACGACGTGGTTTTGTCTTACATTATGAGTAGGGGCTTTGATGCAAATACTTCTATGATGGATATAGTCAAGCTTCCTGAGGGCCTTATGGTTTACGCTTATATCGTAGCACAGAACGAGGCCGGAGAGTATGGTAATATTTACCGATGTGAACCGTTCGAGGTGAGCAAGGCTAACCTCAGTCCGGTGGAGGAACTTTTCCCCGAGTCTAATTCGAAGAGCGGAATCTCTTCCGTAGCTTTCAGTTCGGTGGGCAAGATGTGTCCGAAGACCGTAAATTCGATGAAAATCGTTAGCGTGTTGTAATTCGGCCGCTGACCGAAACCGAAGATTCCCGAAGTAATTTCGGGAATCTTTTTTTGCGTCTTTCGGAACCGGGGAGGAGCAGCTGGAGGAAATTCCGGGAATTGAGTCCGAAATATTTGGCACTTTGTGGAAAAGTATTTAATTTAGTAAAAAATATCGCAATGATATATTTTGGTGGATCTCTTTGGGAATGTAGCGCCAAGTTCCTCCGAGGAGGGGATGTAGGGGAGAATTGCATTACAGACGCAGCCACAAGCTGCGAATAGGCGACCCTTGCGATGCTGCGATCTCGGATGATGGTACACTGAAATATATAATTGCCCAAAATGTTTATTGCAATGAGTGTATCTGTGAACAAGACATATTCGGCGGCCGATTTGAAATTCCTCAATTTGCTTTCGGAGAAATTCCCGACCATTGCCGACGCTACGACTGAAATCATCAACCTGGAGGCTATTCTGAACCTTCCCAAAGGTACCGAGCATTTCCTTACGGACCTTCACGGTGAATACGAGGCTTTCCGCCACGTGCTGAAGAACGCTTCAGGCGTGATCCGGCAAAAGGTGCACGAGGTTTTCAACAATACTTTGCGCGAATCCGAAATGACGGAGCTTTGTACGCTGATCTACTATCCCGCCGAGAAGCTGCAACTCATCAAGCAGAAGGAATCGAATCTGGACGACTGGTATAAGGTTACCCTCAACCAGCTGACGGAGGTCTGCCGGGCTGTTTCGGTCAAATACACCCGCTCGAAGGTGCGCAAGATGCTGCCTCCGGATTTTTCCTATGTCATTCAGGAGCTTCTCCACGAATCCGATTCGCCGGGATCGCCCAAACAGAGTTATTTCAACGGGATTCTCAATTCGATCATCTCGATCGGACGGGCGGATGCTTTCATTATCGCCATGAGCAATGTGATCCAGTGCCTGACGATCGACCGTCTGCACATCATCGGCGATATTTTCGATCGGGGGCCCGGTCCGCACTTCATTTTCGATACGCTGGCCCAGTACAAGATGTACGATATCCAGTGGGGTAATCACGACATTCTTTGGATGGGCGCTGCGGCGGGAAATTTAGCTTCGATCGCCAATGTGATCCGTGTGTCGGCCCGCTATGATAATCTCGATGTGTTGGAGGACGGCTATGGCATCAACCTGCTGCCGCTGGCCCGCTTCGCCATGGAAGTTTATGAGAACTCACCCTGCAAGCCTTACCAGCCCAAAGTGATGCAGAATTCGGGCGTTACGGAGCGCGATGTACTGCTGATGGCCCAGATGCACAAGGCGATTTCGGTGATCCAGTTCAAGATCGAGGGACAGATGATCAAGCGCCATCCCGAATACAAGATGGAGGGGCGGGCTTTGTTGGAGAAAATCGACTACGAGAAGGGAACCATCGAGATCGACGGCAAGGATTATCCCTTGAAGGACGCCGACTTTCCGACGGTCGATCCCCGGGATCCTTATAAGCTGACTCCGGGCGAAGATCAGCTTATTCGTACGTTGCAGGCCTCGTTCCTGAACAGCGACAAGTTGCAGAAACATATCCGGCTGCTCTTTTCGAAGGGTAGTATGTACCTGATCGTCAATTCGAACCTGATGTACCACGCTTCGATTCCGATGACCGACGAAGGGGAGTTCAAAACAGTCATCGTGGACGGAAAACCCTATGCCGGACGGAGTCTGCTGGACAAACTGGACCGCCTGACCCGGGAGGCCTATTTCGGTGGCAACGGGGCCAAGAGTCAGCAGATGGCGCTCGATTACATGTGGTACTTGTGGTGCGGCCCCGAATCCCCGTTCTTCGATAAGGCCAAGATGGCGACGCTGGAGCGTTATCTGATCGAGGACAAGAAGACGCACCACGAGGAGAAGGGAGCTTATTACAAGCACTTGGATGATACGAAGATGTGTAGTATGATTCTTTCGGCTTTCGGACTCGATCCCGAGAAATCCCATATCATTTCGGGACACGTGCCCGTGAAGACCTGCAAGGGCGAAAGTCCCATCAAGGCCGGCGGCAAGCTGCTGATGATCGACGGCGGATTTTCCAAGGCGTACCATTCCGAAACGGGCATCGCCGGTTACACGTTGATTTACAATTCGCACGGGCTGCAACTGGTGCAGCACGAGCCTTTCGAGTCGGCGGTCAAGGCCGTCGAGGAGGGACAGGACATCATCTCTACGAAGGTGATCGTCGAGGCGACGACCGATCGGATCACAGTGCGTGATACGACTATCGGCAAGGAGTTGCAGGTGCAGATCGACGACCTGAAGAACCTGCTGGCGGCTTATCGCAGCGGCCAGATCAAGGAACGGAAGTAACCGAAGGCAGCGTTGCTGCGAAATATCCGTGTCCGGGGGACTCCTTTTGCCCGGTCGGAGTTCTGCGAAAGACGATTTTCGAAGGAGCGAATCGGTCTTTTCGGTTCGGCAGTAAGGCGGGGGATAAAAGCGGGCCGCAGCTAT
>ULVT01085644.1_pt1 | contig 17900 bp, 15 predicted proteins | sample 1959701 | NCBI WGS metagenome assembly ULVT01 (sample SAMEA4835793, study PRJEB28245) | human gut metagenome | biome: gut microbiome; material: fecal sample | place: Denmark | collected 2008
GCTGCTGACCGCCGGAGAGCGCCGCGGGCAGGTGGTGCATCCGCGAATGCAGCCCAACCCGCAGGAGCAGCTGTTCCGCACGGGCGCGGCGTTCCGGCTCGCTAACGCCTTGCAGTATCAGCGGAAGCATTACGTTTTCGATGGCTGTCAACCGCGGAATCAGCTGAAAACCCTGAAACACGAACCCGATTTCCTCGCCGCGCACCTTCGCCAATTCGTCAGGCGGCAAGGCTGAAACGTCCCGCCCGTGCAGACGATATACCCCGGAGGTCGGACGATCAAGGCAGCCGAGGATGTTCATCAGCGTCGATTTCCCTGACCCGCTCGCCCCAACCATGGCAGCATACTGCCCCGGCGGAATGCGCAGCGTAATGTCGGACAGCACCGGCAGCGGCGGCGATTTTCGCTCTTGCGCGGGGAAAGTGCGGGTGATGCGGCGCAGGTCAATCATGCGAATGTTCCTCCATGGGGGGACAAAAAAGCCCCTGCACGGGTAGGATGCCCGGACAGGGGAGAATTTATACGATTTCCAAATGAAAAGGCGCAAGCAGATGGTGCAGGTGAATTTGAAAATAGTATTATGAGGGGCAAGGGGATTCCGCGTCTGCGGACGCGGGAGTTAGTGCGCAGGGACGCTTCGCTGCCTGCGACTAAGGGGGCATACTTGAGCGCGTTTGGCATAGCGGGCGGCACGAGCGGGAGTTGGGGCGTTGCCCCAAGCCCCAGCAGGGACGCTGTCCCTGCACCCTGCAAGGGACATTGTCCCTTGACCCTTTTTGGCTGCCCGACTTGAGTGCGCTTCCGTGACGGTCTTTTCAGTTACTTCAAACGTGCAAAGTACGCCTTCAAATTCCCGCCGCAAATTCTCTCGATTGATTCGTCGTTGTAGCCGTAATTGCGCAGTGCCGTCAGCAGATTCGGCAGCTCCGCCGGATTCCGCACGTCGTCAGGCGACACCTCGATGCCGTCGAAATCGCTGCCGAACCCGACAATATCCGATCCGCCAAGCTGGCAGATATGGTCGATGTGCTGGGCAATCGTCACACTGTCCGCCTTGCAGTCCGCAGACAGAAAACGCGGGTAGAAATTCACGCCGATGTAGCCGCCGTACTGAATCATGGCGCGAATCTGGTCGTCGGTCAGGTTGCGTACATGGTCGCAGAGGGCGCGGCAGCAGCTGTGGCTCGCCATCGGCGGACGCTCACCTTTGGCGAACAAGTCCCAGAATCCGGCTTCGTTCAGGTGCGACACGTCCACGCTGATGCCCTGACGCTGCATCACGCGGGCAATGCGGATGCCTTCGGGGGTCATGTGCGTTTCCGCGTCCACGGCGGCAGGGGTGGCGAAAGCGTTCGGGTGATTCCACACCAGCGCGCCGATGCGGATGCCGCGCTGCCGCCAGAAAGCCACCATCTCGTTGCTCTTCTGGAATACCTCGCAGCCCTCGAAGGAGAGCATGAAGGTGTTTTCGCCGGGCTTGACATCCTCCGGGTCATCGACCTGCCGGATATCTGCGTCGGTGAAGTGGCGGATGGCGGCGTATTCGGCGTCGGCGACGGCTTCATAGTCACCGTTCGGACCTTTCGGACCGCTCCACAGGGCGAGGGTTTGGAGGCTGACGCCGCCCTGTCTCAGGCGGTCAGGGGTAATATCGGTCTGGGCGAAGGTGCGTTTGCCAACGCCAAGGCTGAAGAGGGTATCGGAGTGAGTATCGGCAAGAAACATCGGCAGATTCCTCGTTTCATGAGAAAATTGGCAGAATGCTGGGAAATAGCATTCTGCCGAAAAAAGCTGCTTAAGGTCAGCGTATAAACACGCGGGCGTAGCATGAAAGTGCGCTCAACTCAATCGCGCGAAAGGGTCAAGGGACGAAGTCCCTTGCGGAGTCCAGAGGCAGAGCCTCTGGTGGGGTCTAAGGGGCAAAGCCCCTTGGTTCCCTCACAGCTCCCTTCGGCCCTCCATCGCCTTTGAGAGCGTCACTTCGTCGGCATATTCAAGGTCGCTGCCGACGGGGACGCCGTGGGCAATGCGGGTGCACTTGATGCCCATGGGCTTAATGAGCCGCGCAATGTAGGTTGCGGTTGCTTCGCCCTCAATGTCGGGGTTCGTCGCCAGAATCACTTCGCTGACCGGTTCGGTCTGCAGGCGCGTCATCAGTTCCTTGATGTGAATGTCATCCGGCCCGATGCCGTCCATCGGCGACAGCGTGCCGTGCAGGACGTGGTACAGCCCATGGTAATCGTGCATTCGCTCCATGGCGGCCACATCGCGCGGGTCGCGCACGACGCAGATTTGCCCGTTATGGCGGCTTTCATCCGCACACACGGCGCACTTTTCAGCGGAGGAAAAATTGCCGCACACGTCGCAGTAGCGAATTGCCTTGCGTCCCTGCCACAGCGCTGCTGCCAGCGCGTGAACGTCCTCCAGCGGCATCCCGACGATATGGTACGCCAGCCGTGCCGCCGTCTTGTGACCGATGCCGGGCAGCCGAGACAGCTCCGACACCATCCGCTCAATCGGTTCGATTTGTCCGGGCATCAGAACAGACCGCCCATACCGCCCATGCCGGGCGCCATCTTGTTCATCGTCTCTTCGCGGTTTGCTTCGCCCTTGCGCAGCGCTTCGTTCACCGCCGCCATCACAAGGTCCTGCAGCATTTCCACGTCGTCCGGGTCAACGACCTTGGGGTCAATCGTCAGGGACAGCAGCTCGCGCTTGCCGTTCACCTTTACGCTTACCACGCCGCCGCCGGATTGCGCTTCGTACTCCTGCGCATCCAGCTTTTCCTGCGCGTCCGTCATCGCCTGCTGCATCTTCTGCGCCTGACGCATGAGCTGCTGCATGTTCGCGCCGCCGCCGAAGCCAAAGTTCTGTCGTGCCATAAAAATCGTCCTCCTAATTATTCGTTTTCTGTCAGTTTCTCCGGTGAAATCCGCCGGATGGTCAGGTTGCCCGAAGCCGTCGTCACGCGGACAGACGGTGCGCCATCGACGATGGATACGCCGTCCGTCAGCAGCCGCCCGGACACCGAGCGAAGAATGGCGTCACACTGCGCGCCGGGAATTTCCAGACTGATGCCGCCTGCGACCGAGCCGCCCTTGAAGGTGGAGAACATCTCCGCGAAGGAGAGCATTGCGCCCCGGCTGACCGAGGACAGCGAGATGTTCAGAAACGCAAGGCGCTCCAGACAGAGCATCCCCGTCGTCGTGAACAGGCTGCAATCCTGACCGGACAAGTCGCTGCCGGCAATGTCGCCGCTGCCGTTCTTGACCTTCAGGCTCAGGCTGCTCAAGTCGGAGAGCATCACGAAGCCGGAGAGAGACTCCACGGACAGGTCACTGACCTGCAAACCGCGGACATGCACGCTGCCGGACGTCGTGCGAATCTCGACCCGCCCCTTCCACGTGCGCGGAATGCGGACGGTCACTTGCAGCCAGCGGGCGCTGAGCGGCAAGGGCGAGAGTGCAGCGGCGGACTGCTCCAGCGTCAGCGTATCGCCGTTCTGGGCGAGCGAAACCGCCTTCATATCGTGGTCGTCACCGGATGCCATGACTTGGATTTCCTGCGTGTCATCGGCGTAGAGTTCCAGCAGGGCGCCGGTGAGGTGAATCACCAGCTGCGTAATGGTCAGCGAGGAAAAAGAGTTGCGCGAATTCATACGCGTTCACCTCCGTCATTCGTCCTCATCATATCACGTTTTGGCGCTTGTTGCAAGGGGAAAAGCCAACTATGAAGCAGTTGGATGCTTATGCGGATAGGCATAGTTGACTTCATTTCCATCGTGGTAACTTCCGCGAGTTCCAGAGGGCATAAAAACAGACGAAGTCTGCGATCGCCCTCTGGACTCCTTCGGCGTTCGCCCTCCGGATGCTACTTGATTTTTATTGGAAGTTTTTTAGTTTGTGCGCAGGGACGCTTCGCTGCCTGCGGCGAAGTTGCCGGACTTGTTTTTCCTCTTTGAGTAGGTTTAACGGAGCAACAGTTGGGGCGTTGCCCCAAGCCCCATAAGGGGCGCCGCCCCTTAACCCCGCAAGGGGCATTGCCCCTTGACCCTTTTTTCGGCGCCATGCGGGTGCTGTTATTCCAGCAGCTCCGCCCCCGTCACCACGTCGTCCATCACCGCGATAACCAGCGGCGTTCCGCGATCCTGCTTGCCTTGCAGGCGCACCGCGTCGCGCTCCACCAGCGTCGCGGGGGATTTCGCCTGCTGCACGCGAATCAGGTGATCGTCCTTCTCCAACCGCACCACACCCGCAAGCTGCTTGCCGTTGCTGCCATTCTTGTTGAAATAGAACGACTTCACGCCTTTGCCGTTGCGGTTCTGCTTCTCAAAATCAACGGAGAGCAGGCGTTTGGCGTAGCCGCGGTCGGTCAGCAGCACGATTTGGTCGCTGTCTTGCAGCTGCCCGCACCAGATGACCTCGTCGCCGTCCTCCACCTGCATACAGCGCACCCCGGCGGCGACGCGCCCCTGCACCGGTACGCTGTCGAGCGAGAAGCGGATGCACAGACCGCTGCGGGTGAACAACAGCAGGTCGTCGCGACTGGCGGCGGGGAGAACTGTCAGCAGACGGTCACCGTCTTTCACGTTCACGGCGGCGAATTTCTTGCTGCGTACATCGTAATCGGCGGCGGCAGTACGTTTCACCATGCCCTGACGGGTGATGAAGAGAATGTCCGGCAGGTGCCCGACGTCCGCCATGCGGATGCACGTCATCCACAGCGCCTTCTCGTCGTCCTCCAGCCCAGCCAGCACGCCTGAAAGCAGCTGCCCGCGATCCTTGGGCTTGACTTCGTTCAGCGACGCAACGGGCAGGGGATAGCAGTTGCCGCGGTCGGTGAAGATGAGCAGCGTCTCGTCTGTTTTGGCCATGAACAGGAAGTCGGCGAACTCCTTGTCGTCCTCCGCGCGGGTTGGGAGCGGCGTTTTCTTGTAGAGCGCGGGATTCATGCGCTTCAACTGCCCCGCGCCCGTGAACGCCACGATGACCTCTTCCGGCGCGGCGGCCTCTTCCTCAACTTCCAGCGGGGATTCGTCCGCTTTTTCGATGGTCGTGCGGCGCTCGTCGGCGAATTCCTCGGCAATCTCCTGCAATTCCTTGCGGATGACCGCCAAGAGCTTTTTCTCGCTGTGCAGGATGCCCTCCAAGCGGTCGATGAGTTTCAGGATGTCCTCGTACTCCTTGCGCAGGGCGATGATTTCCAGATTCGTCAGCCGCTGCAGGCGCATGTCCAAGATTGCCTGTGCCTGTGCGTCGGACAGCTCGAAGCGCTCCATCAGGCGGGCTTTCGCTTCTTTCGGGTTCTTCGAGGAGCGAATCAGCGCGATGACCTCATCGAGGTTGTCCACCGCAATCATCAGCCCCTGCAAAATGTGCGCGCGGGCTTTCGCCTGCTTCAGGTCGTACTCCGTGCGGCGGGTGATGACGTTTTTCTGATGGCGGATGAAGTGCCCCAGCATCGTTTTCAGCCCCATCTGCACGGGCTTGCCCTCGGCGATGGCGACCATGTTCACGCCGAAGGTGACCTGCAAGTCCGAATACTTGTAGAGCACTTTCAGCACCTTGTCCGGGTCGGCGTCCTTCTTCAGCTCGATGACGGCGCGCATTCCCTCTCGGTCGGATTCGTCGCGGATGTCGTAGATGTTTTGCAGCTGCCCCTTCTTTTCTTCCGACAGCTTCAAAATCTTTTCCAGCATCGCGGCTTTGTTGACCATGTAGGGGATTTCCGTGATGACAAGCAGCTTGCGCCCGTTCACGCCGTCCTCCACATGCACGCGCGCACGCAGGGACAGCTTCGAGCGTCCGGTCTCATAGCCTCTGCGGATTTCCTCGTTTTTCACCAGCACGCCGCCGGTGGGGAAGTCCGGGCCGGGGATGATTTTCATCAGCTCATCCAGCGGAATGTCCGGATTCTCCATCACAGCAATCGCCGCGCGGATGCTTTCGCCCAGATTGTGCGGGGGAATGTTCGTCGCAAGCCCTACCGCGATGCCGCTTGCGCCGTTGACGAGCAGATTCGGAAAGCGCGCGGGCAGCATGTCCGGCTCTTTGAGCGTGTCGTCGAAATTCAGGCGGAACGGCACGGTGTCCTTCTCAATGTCGCGCAGCATTTCCAGCGCGAGGGGCGTCATGCGCGCCTCGGTGTAACGCATGGCGGCAGCGCTGTCGCCGTCAATGGAGCCGAAATTGCCGTGCCCATCGACCATCGGCCCGCGCATGGAGAAGTCCTGCGCCATGCGCACCAGCGCGTCGTACACGGAGGAATCGCCGTGCGGGTGATATTTGCCCAGGCAGTCGCCGACGATGCGGGCGCACTTGCGGTGCGGCTTGTCGGGCGTCGTGCCCAGTTCCATCATGGTATAGAGAATGCGGCGCTGCACGGGCTTTAAGCCATCCTCGACGCGCGGCAGGGCGCGTTCCAGAATGACATGCTCCGCATAGGGAATCATGGACTGGTGCATTACGTCCTCGACGGTCGTTTGCAGGATGCGCGACGGGTCGTCCTTGGGAATCGGGCGGTTATCGCTTGTTTTCTTTGCCATAACTTACTTTCCTTCCCCTCGCTGACCTTCCGGCAGCTCGAAATTATCCGGCTTGTTGAAGTCGGCGTTCTCGATGATGTAGTCGCGGCGCGGCTCGACCTTGTCGCCCATCAGGATGGTAATGCGGCGGTCAGCCAGCGCTGCGTCCTCAATCGTCACCTGCATCAGTTTGCGCTGGGAAGGATCCATCGTCGTTGCCCAGAGTTGTTCGGGGTTCATTTCGCCCAAGCCTTTGTAGCGCTGAAGCGTGTAGCCTTTGCCCGCTTCCTTGATGCACTTCGCCAGCTCCTTGTCGTCGTAGGCATAGAGGACTTTGCTGCCCTTTTGCACCTTGTACAGCGGCGGCATCCCAATATACACATGCCCCCCAGTGACGAGCTCTTTCATGTAACGGAAGAAGAAAGTGAGCAGAATGGCGCGGATGTGCGCGCCGTCCTGATCGGCATCGGAGAGGATGATGACTTTGTTGTATTTGAGGTTGGCGAGGTTGAAATTCTCGTCGATGGATGTGCCGAGCGCGGTGATCAGCGAGCGGAACTCCTCGTTGCTCAGCACCTGATCCAGCCGCTTCTTTTCGGCATTGAGGGGCTTGCCGCGCAGGGGGAGAATCGCCTGATAGCGGCTGTCGCGCCCCTGCTTGGCGCTGCCGCCTGCGGAATCGCCCTCGACGATGAACAGCTCATTGTCCTCCGCCTTTTTGCCGCGGCAGGCGCTGAGTTTGCCGACCAGTGGCGCGGCGTCAAGCTGATTTGCTTTGCGGGCGTTGTCGCGGGTCTTGCGCGCGGCTTCACGCACCTGCGCGGCGCGAATCGCCTTCTGCACAATCTGCTGGGCAATCTCCTGATTCTTGAGGTTCTCCAGCCAGTCCGTCAGCTGCTGGGTGATGATGCCCTCCACCGCGGGGCGAACTTCGCTGTTGCCCAGACGCCCCTTCGTCTGCCCCTCGAACTGCGGATTCTTGACCATCGTCGTCAGCACGCAGCTCAAGCCTTCGCGGAAGTCCTCGCCCGTCAGGTTACTGTCCTTTTCCTTCAGGAAGCCGTTGCGGCGGGCATAGTCGTTGAACATCTTCGTGAACGCCGCCTTGAAGCCCGTTTCGTGCGTTCCGCCTTCGCCCGTGGGGATGTTGTTGACATAGGAAAAAAGGCTTTCGGTGTAGCCGTCGGTGTACTGAATGGCGACGCGGCAGATGACGGAATCCTTCTGTCCTTCGAGGTAAATCGGCTGATCGTGCAGGACGGTTTTGCCGTCGTTCAAATACCGCACATAGTCGATGATGCCGCCCTCGTAGTGGAAGGTCGTTTCGCGGCGGGCAGGGTCGCTCACACGCTCGTCGAGAAAGACGATTTTCAAGCCCCGATTCAGGTATGCCAACTCCTGCAGGCGGCGGAAGACTGTGTCGTAATTGAAGCTCACGTCCTCGAAAATCGCGTCATCGGGAAGAAAACGCACGAGTGTGCCCTTCTTGCGTGTGTTGCCGACTTTTGCCAAGGGTGCGTCCGGCTTGCCCGCGATGACCTTGCCTTTCTTCTCATCGAACTGACTTGTGAAGCGCATGGCATAATGGCTGAAATCGCGGTAGATGTCCACGGTCAGCCAATTGCTCAATGCGTTGACGACCGACGCGCCCACGCCGTGCAGACCGCCGGAATAGCTGTAATTCTCGTTGTTGAACTTGCCGCCCGCGTGCAGCACGGTGAAAATGACCTCCGCGCCGCTGACGTGCATGGTCGGGTGCTCATCCACGGGCATACCGCGCCCGTTGTCGTACACCGACGCGGAGCCGTCCGTGTGCAGCGTCACGCGCACCTCATCCGCAAAGCCGTTCGACGCCTCGTCAATCGCGTTATCCACAATCTCCCAGAGCAGGTGATGCAGACCGCGCGTCGAGGTGGTGCCGATATACATGCCCGGACGCATCCGAACCGCTTCCAGCCCTTCCAGCACCTGAATATTGCCCGCATCATAGTGATTCGCTTGATTTGCCATGAAAAAACTCCTCTTATAATGAAGGAAGTATATCAAAATCGCAACGGTGACAAAGCACCAATTTTCATTATATCACAATTCCGCCGATTCATCAAGGCGAACAGCAAAATGACGCTCGAACAGTTCGGCAGAGGGAAATCGGCACAAAAAGGCACTGTACGCTCAACAAAAACGTAACATTTTATCAAATATCGGAAACATGTTCATGGGAAAACAAAAAAAGATATTGAAAACGGGCAGATAATTGCCGAATCAAACAGGGGAAAATCCGCGAAAACGCCGCAGAATTTACAATTCACAGGGAAAAAGCCTCTTGACAATGAAACAATTTTGTAATAAAATCAGGCTGTACGGAAAGGAGTGATTTCCCCATGATGAATTCCGGTCTGCGGCGGCTTCTGTCCGGCGCGGTGGCGCTGATGCTGCTGGGCTGTTCCTCCGCCTTGGCGGATACGGCGACGGTCACTGCGCGCAAACTCATTCTGCGCGAAAAAGCATCCTCGACCAGCGATGCCCTGCAAACCCTGCCCAAAGGAACGAAGCTGGAGGTTCTCGGCAAGAGCGGCAGCTGGTATAAAGTGACTTACGGGAAATACACCGGCTATGTCTATAAAACGTATGTTAGCGTGACCAAGACGGCCAGCAGTTCCAGTTCTTCCAGCAGCACGACGCGGCTGGAAAAGGGGAGCACTGGCAGCGACGTCAAGGATTTGCAGACAAAGCTGAAAAAACTCGGCTATTATGATGCTTATGTCGATGGCGATTATGGCGACACGACCGTCGCGGCGGTCAAGGCGTTCCAGAAGAAGTATAACCTGACGGCGGACGGCATTGCAGGCAAAGAGACGCTCAAAAAGCTCGACAGCGTCTACGAGAACGCGAACAGCGCCAAGGACGTTGATTCGCTCCGCATGGGCGACAGCGGCAGCGCCGTCAAGGACTTGCAGACGAAGCTGAAGAAGCTGGGCTATTACGACGGCACGGTGGACAGCACGTTTGGTTCGGGCACATACGCGGCGGTTCGGGCGTTCCAGAAGAAGTATAACCTGACGGCGGACGGCGTGGCGGGCAGCGAAACGCTCAAAAAGCTCGACAGCGCGTACAAGAACGCGAACAGCGACAAGGACGATGATTCGCTCCGCATGGGCGACAGCGGCAGCGCCGTCAAGGACTTGCAGACGAAGCTGAAGAAGCTGGGCTATTACGACGGCACGGTGGACAGCACGTTTGGTTCGGGCACATACGCGGCGGTCAAGGCGTTTCAGAAGAAGTATAACCTGACGGCGGATGGCGTGGCGGGCAGCGAAACGCTCAAAAAGCTCGACAGCGCGTACAAAAACGCGGACAGCGACAAGGACGACGACTCGCTCCGCAAAGGCGCAACCGGCAGCGCGGTCAAGGATTTGCAGACGAAGCTGAAAAAGCTTGGCTTCTACAATGCGTCCATTGACGGCGATTATGGTGATACGACGGTTGCGGCGGTCAAGGCGTTTCAGAAGAAGTATAACCTGACGGCGGATGGCGTGGCGGGCAGCGAAACGCTCAAAAAGCTCGACAGCGCGTACAAAAACGCGGACAGCAATACCAGCACCGATGACGATTCGCTCCGCAAGGGCGCAACCGGCGCGGCAGTCAAGACGCTGCAGACCAACCTGAAGAAGCTGGGCTTCTACACGGCGTATGTCGACGGTTCGTTCGGCTCGACGACCGAGAGCGCCGTCAAGGCATTCCAGAAAAAATACGGTCTGACGGCGGACGGCGTGGCAGGCAGCGCGACGCTCAAGAAGATTGAATCCGCCGTGGCGAGCGCCAGCAGCGGCAAGATTACCACTGAGCGACTGGACTGGTTCAATGGCGGCAAGAACGTCATCCCGAACGGCGCTGTATTCCAGATTAAGGACGTCAGCACGGGGCTGATTTTCTCCGCGCGCCGGCAGAGCGGCGGCAACCATATGGACGCCGAGCCGCTGACGGCGGAAGATACCGCGATTCTCAAGAAAATCAACGGCGGCACGTTCAGCTGGCGCCGCCGCGCAGTGCTGGTGAAGTACAACGGGCATGTGTATGCCGCGTCGATTTACTCCGAACCCCACGGCACAAACACAATTCTGGACAACAACTTCGATGGGCAGTTCTGCCTGCACTTCTACGGCAGCAAGACCCACGGTACAGACCGCGTGGATGCAGATCACCAGAAGTGCGTGGAACAGGCCATGAAGGCGACTTGGTAAAAATCCCAGTCAAAGGGCAAAGCAATGGGCACTGCTGCAGCGCGGCAGTGCCTTTTTGCGCACATCCGAAATCATCCGCCGATGCCCTATTGACAAATCGCCCAAAATCCTTACAATAAAATTGCGGCTGAAATCATTCATTTTTCATTCATTCCGATGGACAGCCGAGGACAAGAGAGAGAGGAAAGTACCATGTTCGGATTTCGACCCGACGGACGGCGCGTGTCGTCCATTGACCCCATCGTCGGCATTACGCCGTACCTGATGCCCATGCGCTGCGACGCGCAGGTTTTCCTGCAGCACCGCGTGGACTATGAGCTGCTGACGCGCTACATTGCGGCGCAGGCGGCGAAGGGCGAGAAAATCACGTTCATGCAGATTATTACCGCTGCGTTCGTCCGCACTGTGTCCCAGCACCCGGAAATCAACCGCTTCATCCTCAATAAGCAGTTCTTCGCGCGGAACATGTGCGCCGTGTCCTTCACGATGCTCAAGAACCCGCAGAACGCCGAAATGGGCGAGACGGCGGTGAAGGTGAAGTACGACCTGACCGACACCATCTACGACGTGCGCGACCGCATGGAAAAGGTCATCAACGCTAACCGCGGCGAGGACAAGAAGAATTTCGCGGATAAGCTGGCGAAAGCGGTGCTGGTCGTGCCGGGTCTGGCAACGGGCATCGTCGCGCTGGTTCGCCTGCTTGATCGCTACGGGCTCTGCCCCGGCGCACTGCTGGACGAACTGCCCTTCCATACCAGCATGTATATCACCAACAACGCTTCCATCGGCCTGCATCACGTCAACCACCACATCTACAACTTTGGTTCGGTTACGCTGTTCTTCGGCATGGGTACTGTGGAGAAGGTTGCCGTGGTGGAGAAGGGCGAGGCGCGCATGAAGCGCTTCCTGCCCATCGGCATCACGGCGGATGAGCGCGTCTGCTCCGGTGCGCACTACGCGGCGTTCTTCGGCACGATGTCGTATCTGCTCAATCATCCGGAAGAACTGGAGAAGCCGCCGGAATCCGTCCGCTTTGACGAAAAGTGCGAATACCACGTCCCGAAAGTTGGCGAGCAGCCGGCGAAGAAGCAGAAAAAGCAGCAGAAAGCCACGGTTCAGGCGTAAATCAGCAGGAAAAAACGCATAATACGTCGAAATCCTCCGTTGCAGCGCATTCCTTGAAACGGGAGTGCAGAAGAACGGAGGATTTTTTTCATGCAGAATGTAGGTATTGTCGGCTTGGGACTGATTGGCGGGTCACTCGCGAAAACCATCAAGCTCCACACGCCGTACACGGTTTATGGCACGGACAAGAATGCGGACACGATGCGCCGCGCGTTCCTGATGGAGGCGATTGACGGCGAACTGACGGCGGAGACGCTGCCGCAGTGCGATGTTGTGCTGATCTGCCTGTACCCGCAGGGGATTATCGACTATGTGACCGCGCACGCGGCGGACTTTAAGCCCGACAGCCTTGTGATTGACTGCGGCGGCGTGAAGCAGGTGATTTGCGATGCGCTGTTTCCCGTATCGCAGCAGTATGCGTGGCACTTCATCGGCGGACACCCGATGGCGGGGCGCGAATACAGCGGCTTCAAGTACGCCCGCGACGATCTGTTCGACCATGCGTCGATGATTCTGTGCGGTCACGGCGACGACGACCCGGCGGTTTTGCAGCGCGCCCGCGACTTTTTCATGAAACTGGGCTTCCTGCGCGTGCAGTTCACGACGCCGAAGACGCATGACGAGATGATTGCGTATACGTCGCAGCTGGCGCATGTCGTGTCGAGCGCGTATGTGAAGTGCCCGCTGGCGGATAAGCACCGCGGGTTCTCGGCAGGGAGCTTCGCGGATATGACCCGCGTGGCAAGGCTGAACGAGGATATGTGGACGGAGCTGTTCTTTGATAATCGAGAGGCGCTTCTGCCGGTGGTGGAGGACTTGGTGCAGCGGGTGACGGAGTATCGGGACGCGCTTCGGGATGAGGATAGGGAAGGAATGAGAAAATTATTGCGTGAGGGACGCGAGACGAAGGAACGCCTGACGGATTAACACGCGGGTAAAGTATGGAAGAGCGCTCAACCCAATCGCGCGAAGGGGTCAAGGGGGGGACTTCGTCCCTTTTCGTCTGCCCCTTGCGGAGTCCAGAGGCGGCGCCTCTGGTGGGGTTTGAGGCAACGCCCCAACCGCTCCACGGGTGACCGACCAGTATGCCAAATGCGCACAACAAAGGCGCAGGCAGCGAAGCGTCCCTGCCAGTAACTAAAAAACCTTCCCAAAAAGTCCAGCAACATGGGAGGCGACCGCCGAAGGAGTCCAGAGGGCGATCGCGAACTTCGTTCGTTTTCTTTGCCCTCTGGAAGCTGCGCTTTATACCAGTAAGGTAAAGAAATCAACTCTGAAAGTCCTAAAAAGTCAACACCGCAAAAAACGCGGTACGCCCCCCAATCCGGGGAAAGCGTACCGCGCTTTTCTTTACACCAGCGTCTTCGTCTGCCACTTGCCGCTGTGCCAGCGAATCAGGAAACAGATGATGCGGAACACCCAGTCAATCTGCATGGCAATCCACACGCCGATGACGCCCATGCCCATCGTCGTCGCGAGGAAAACGCCGAAGCCGATGCGGAACACCGCCATCGAGAAGACCGCGACCGTCATCGTGTACTTCGCGTCGCCCGCCGCACGGAGCGCGTTCGGCATCGTTGAAGGACATCGGCCAGAAAATCACGCAGCCCGCGCCGTGCAGCGCCACAATCTGCCGCGCAAGCACCGTCGCTTCCGGCGAGAGGTTGAACGGCAGGGTAATAATCGGGTTGCAGAGCAGCATCAGGATGTTCAGCGTGCCCATGCAAAGATAGACAATCTGCATGAGTTTCTTGGTGTAGAATTTCGCCTGATCGTAGGCGTGCGCACCGCAGCACTGCCCGACGACCGCAATCATCGCCAGCCCAATGGCGTTTCCGGGCAGGCACTGGAATGAACCGAGCGTGTTGCCGACGGCGTTCGCGGCGGTGCTGGCGGTGCCGAAGGTAGCAATCATGCTCAGCAGCAGCAGCTTGCCGAGCTGGAACAGTCCGTTCTCAAAGCCGCTGGGAATGCCGACGCTCAGAATCTTCTTGACTTCGCTCGGATGCCACTCGAAGGGGAACATGCCCGGATACGGAATCCGGCAGTGCGGGTCGCGGAGGGCACGCTGCGTGATGTACGCGCCCACGGAGCGCGAAATCAGCGTCGCCAGCCCCGCGCCCATCACGCCCCAGCCCAGCCAGAAGATAGTCACGCTGTTGCCGATGAGGTTGACGATGTTCATAATGAAGGAGGAGAACATCGTTGCGCGCGGATTGCCAATGCAGCGCAGGAGCGCGCAGTAGGCATTGTAAATCGCCATGACGGGATAGGAGAGCGCCGACATGAGGAAGTAAATCTGGCTTGCTGTCATGACGTCCTCTTCGACATTGCCGAAGATGGCGAACAGCAGCGGTTTGCGGAAAATCAGGCAAACCGCCATAATCGCCAGCGAAACGAGCAAAACGACGTAGAACAGCATCTTTGCGGCAGTTTTCGCGGCATCCGGGCGCTTCTGCCCAAGATACTGGCTGACCAGCACTGCGCCGCCCGTCGCCAAGGCGGAAAACACGCCAATCAGCAGCACGTTGATGCTGTCCACCAGCGAAACGCCGCTCATTGCCGATTCGCCGCAGTAGGACACCATGATGGTATCCATCATGCCAATCAGCACGACAAGAAACTGCTCCGCCAAGAGCGGCAAAAGCAGCTGCTTCAAGTCCTGTTTGGAGAAAATCATCTCGGATTCAGCCGCCGGGAGTTTTTCAGGGGAAGTACGGAAGAAACGCATGGAAACCTCCTGAAAGAAATTCGGAATGCGGAATTCGGAATGCGGAGTAATTCGCGCGCGAACTGCGCCTGAAATCCTCTAACAGAAAACGCCCGACCGACGCATCACTGCGGCGATCAGGCGTTTCAAAGCGGATGGGGAAGCGATTATTCCGCCACAGGATAGACGGAAACCTGCTTCTTGTCGCGGCCCAGACGCTCGAAGCGGACAACGCCGCTCACCAGCGCGAACAGGGTGTCGTCCTTGCCGATGCCCACGTTCTGACCGGGATGAATCTTGGTGCCGCGCTGACGAACAAGAATGTTGCCAGCCTGAGAGAACTGACCATCGGCACGCTTCGGGCCAAGGCGCTTGGATTCGCTGTCGCGGCCGTTACGGGTAGAACCCATACCTTTCTTATGAGCGAACAGCTGAAGATTCAACTTCATCATGGTAATACCCTCCAATTTATCTATCAAGGTCGTGGCTCAATGAACCTTGCGGATCGTGAGCCGAAAATACGCGGGGTACTGCTCCGCAATGGCGGAAAAGCCGATGCGAAGCGCCCCAAACAGCAGCTGCGCCTGTTCCATCTGCTTATCGGTGATTCCCGGCGGCAGCAGCACCTCCGCGAAGCCATCTTCACCGCCGTGTTCGATGGGGGAAAGCCCCACCAGGCTGCAAAGCGCTTGGTCGATGGTGATGAGCAGCGTGGAAATGCCCGCGCAGACGATGTCGCTGCCTTCCTCCGCATAGCCGGAATGTCCCTTGACGGAAACACCCATGATGCGTCCGGCAGCGTCCTCAAAAAGCACAGCGCGCGTCATTAGGCGTTGATGGCGGTGATTTCCACCTTCGTGTAGGGCTGACGATGGCCGGCACGACGATGGTAGTTCTTCTTGGACTTGTACTTGTAGATCTTAATCTTCTCGCCCTTGACCTGACCGACGATCTTGCCTTCAACCGTCACACCCGCGACAGTGGGCATGCCGACCTTGACATCGCCTTCATTGACGACCATGATGGCGTCGAAGGAGATAGCAGAGCCATCTGCCTGATTCACCTTGTCGATGTAGATGGTTTCACCCTGAGAAACCTTGTACTGCTTGTTGCCAGCGCTGATGATTGCGTACATGACAATAAGCACCTCCTATTATATACTCGCCGGAATCTGAGGTTGCGCAGATGCGCATTGTGACAGACCTCTCCCGTGCGGCTCAACGGTAATGATACCACGTTCGCGGGGGGATGTCAAGAGGAAAATGCGGAAAATTCAAGGCTTTGCGTTATTCCAAGCCGAAAAATTCCGTCAGCTTGCCGGGATGCGACACGCACAGCGACTGCCAGCCGCAGAAGAGCGCACCCTCGACGTTCCCCGGCGTGTCATCCAGAAACAGCACGCGCGACGGCTTGTGCCCCGTGGCGGAAATGACGTACTGGAAAATCTGCTCGCTGGGCTTCATCAGCTTCAAGCGACCGGAGACGAATTTCGCGTCGAAGAGGTTGAAAAAGTCGTACTTGTGCTCGACAACCGCAAAGGCATCGTCGGCATAATTCGAGAGGACGTAGACCTTTTTGCCATGCGCCTTGCAGCTTTGCAGCGTTTTCAGCCCCTCCGGCAGCACTTCCTTCAAATCCACCCAGTTGTGCATCACGCGCGTGATGTACGGGCGGAGCGGCTCGTCGCGCCCAATCATGGCCTCAATGGCCTCGTCGCGGGTCATCAGCCCGTGGTCGCGCATGAGCCAGTAGGGGGAGCGGAAAATCTTTTCCAGCAGAATCGGGTGCAGATCGGGACGATCCGGCACATGCTCATCCAAAATTTCCTGCGGGTCATAGGACAGCAGTACCTGTCCAACGTCGAAGACAACGGCATCTACCGCGTCCCACGGCATGGTTTCGTAAATATCATCAAAAGTGCGGAGCATATGATTCACCTCATCTGCCATGATACACGATTTTTCGCCCAAAAACAAGCCTTTTCAAAGCGGAATTTCTGGTGTATAATAGCGGTAGGGAAACCACTACGCAACAGATAGGAGCGGATCGAAATGAAACGCATTTTTTTGACGGTTTTGGATGCCTGCGGTGTCGGTGAGCTGCCGGACGCGGCGGATTATGGCGACGTGGGTGCGTGTACGATTGGTCACGCGGTGGATGCCTGCCATCCGTCGCTGCCGAACATGGCGCATATGGGGCTGGGGCAGATTGCGGGCGCGCATTATCCGGCGGATGAAAACGCCGTCGGCGCGTTCGGCATGTGCCGCGAAGCCAGCAAGGGCAAGGACACGACGACGGGGCACTGGGAGATTGCGGGCGTGACGCTCGCTAAGCCTTTCCCGACGTTCCCCAACGGCTTCCCGGCGGATTTTATCGCCGCGTTCGAGCAGCGCATCGGGCATAAGGTCATCGGCAACAAGCCCGCGTCTGGCACGGCGATTCTGGACGAACTGGGCGAGGAGCATCTGGCGAAGCGCACACCGATTGTCTACACCTCCGCCGACAGCGTGTTCCAGATTGCCTGCAACGAGGCGATTTTCTCCCGCGAGGAGCTGTACGAGATGTGCCGCATTGCCCGCGAGATGCTCACGGGTGATTTGTGCGTCGGGCGCGTGATTGCCCGCCCGTTCGTGGGGGAAAAAGCAGGCGCGTTCCAGCGCACCAGCGGCCGCCGCGACTTTTCCGTGGAGCCGTTCAGCCGCACGCTGCTTGATGCTGTGAAGGACGCAGGCATGGAATCCTACGGCGTGGGCAAAATTGAGGATATTTTTGCCCTGCGCGGCTTGACTGGCTCGAACCACGCCGCCGGGAATCCCGCGTGCATTGAGGCGTGGCTGGACTACATGCGCAAGCCGTTTAACGGGCTGTGCTTCACGAATCTGGTGGATACGGACATGCTCTACGGTCACCGCCGCGACCCGCAGGGGTTTGCCGATGCGCTGGCGTATTTTGACAGCAAGCTGCCGGAGATTATCGACCTGCTGGGGGATGAGGATCTGCTGGTGATTACGGCGGATCATGGGTGTGACCCGACGTTCAAGGGGACGGATCATACGCGCGAGCATATCCCGCTGCTGGTGTATCATAAGGGAATGAAGGGCTTGACGGACTTGGGGGTTCGGAAGACCTATGCGGATATTGGCGCGACGTGCGCGGAGTGGCTGGGGCTGCCGGATCGGTTCGGGGCGACATCGTTTATGGATAAATTGAAGTAAAGGGTAAATAAAAGGATAAACACGCGGAAGAAGTAGGGGAGTGTCACCAACTCAATCGCGCGAAAGGGGTCAAGGGGGGGACTTCG
>ULVT01001782.1_pt1 | contig 17578 bp, 18 predicted proteins | sample 1959701 | NCBI WGS metagenome assembly ULVT01 (sample SAMEA4835793, study PRJEB28245) | human gut metagenome | biome: gut microbiome; material: fecal sample | place: Denmark | collected 2008
CACCGCGACAACGACAGAACGAAGTTCTGGAGTATGAGCTGCTCGCGCAACCCGCGGCGATGAGCCAGCTCACACAGGAGGGGAATAATGACACATTTGCAGGAAGAACTGTTTAAGTTACAGGATATAGCGTACAGGGATTTTCACAGCAGCCTTATGCCGGGGGTAGATAAAGAGGCTGTTATAGGAGTAAGAACTCCGGTTTTAAGAGCATTTGCAAAGAAATTCTCTAAGACAGAAGAGGCAGGGCAGTTTATGAATGAGCTGCCGCACAAATATTATGAAGAAAATAATCTTCATATGATGCTGATTGCACAGATTAAGGATTATAATATGTGCGTTAGTGAAACAGAGAAGTTTCTGCCATATATTGATAACTGGGCAACCTGTGATTTACCGCTTCCAAAGTGTTTTGATAAGAATAAAGAAGATATTATTGTGAGAGCTAAGAATTGGATTGCCACAGACGATACATATGTTAAAAGATACGGAATGGGTGTTATGATGCGCATGTTCCTTGACGAGGATTTTAAGGAAGAATATATACAGCTTGTTGCAGGTGTTAAGTCAGAGGAGTACTATGTAAATATGATGATTGCATGGTATATGGCTACAGCACTTGCTAAACAGTGGGATGCGGCGATTCCTTATATACAGGAACACAGGCTTTCTGAATGGGTACACAGAAAGTCAATACAGAAGGCTGTAGAGAGTTACCGCATTACACCAGAGCAGAAGGATTATTTAAAGGGTTTAAGATAAGGTTATGAAATCAAATGAAATAGATATGACGACAGGTTCCCTGCCAAAGAAAATATTAATGTATTCAGTTCCGCTTATGTTGTCAAATGTACTGCAGGTTATGTTCAACCTGTGTGATGTGGCGGTAGTTGGTAAATTTGTAGGACCACTGGCACTTGGTGCGGTAGGTTCAACGAGTATAATTATTACATTGACAACCGGAATCCTGCTAGGACTAGCAGGTGGTGTCAATGCTGTAGTTGCGCTGTTTGTGGGGGCTAAGAATAGTGCAAATGTAAAGAAAGCAGTCCACACTTCAATTGTAATATGTATGATTGCGGGACTGCTGCTGCTTTTGTCTGGACTGTTCCTTTCAAGACCGGTGCTGAATCTTATAGGAACTAAGAAAGAACTGATAGATGGTGCAGTTATATATCTTACAATATATCTTCTTGGTTCACCGGCACTTGCCATGTATAACTATGGTAATGCCGTGTTAAGTGCAGTTGGAGATACCAAAAGGCCGCTTGTGTATCTTATTACAGCGGGGATAATTAATGTGGTACTTAATCTGTTCTTTGTAATAGTATGCAGGCTTGGGGTTGTCGGTGTTGCACTGGCAAGTATAATATCACAGTATATATCAGCATTTCTGATACTTAAATTCCTGTTTGGCTGCGGCAGGGATTACGGGCTTTATATAAGAAATATAGGAATAGATTCGCATATAGCAGCGAGAGTGTTAAAGATTGGATTGCCTGCAGCAGTACAGTATTCACTTTTTGCAGTTGCCAATCTGTACATACAGTCGGCAGTCAATTCATTTGACCATGTAGTTGTTGAGGGCAATTCGGCTGCGGCTAATGCTGATAACATTGTGTATGATATGATGGCGGCATTCTATACTGCATGTACAAGCTTTATAGCGCAGAATCTTGGAGCAAGAAAGCGTGACAGAATTAAGAAAGCATATCTTGTTACACAGATGTATTCATTTCTTATAGGAGCAGTGCTTGGTGCATTGCTTGTAGTTTTCAGGACACAGTTTCTTAGCATGTTTACAAGTGATCCGGATGTGATGCATTACGGCTCAATAAGACTTGGAATAATGGGATGCTCTTATTTTATATCCGCATTTATGGATAATGCGGCAGCGGGAGCAAGAGGACTTGGCAGAAGCGTTATACCTACAATAATAGTAATAATGGGTTCTGTTGTGTTCAGAATCGTGTGGGTGTGTACAATATTTGCAAGTATACATACGCTGATGTCACTCTATCTTGTGTATGCGAGTGCGTGGGCATTTACATCTATTATAGGAACGGTGTATTTTATAATTATATATAGAAAGACTTTGAGATAATCACATACATTTTACAAAAACTTTACGAACACGAGATTATGCATTTTACATAACATTGATAACATACCCTCTGCAAGCAGATGCAGAGGGTTTTCTTTTTTGAGACGACTCACATATCATTCGGTCAGGAAACTGATTCAAGCCCCTATTAAAATCTTCTGTTAATGCTTGCAAATAAAAAAAGAGGAAGGTAACGAAAGTTATGAGAAAAGGAATTAAAAAGTTACTTACAGTTGCATTAACAGCAACATTAGGCCTTGCAGCATTAGCAGGCTGTGGAACAGGTACATCATCAAATGGAGATGGCTCAGCAAACGGAGGCACAACTAAGGAGCTTTCAGGAAAGATTCAGTTAGCAGGAAGTACATCAATGGAAAAGATGTGTGGTGCTCTCATGGAAGCATTCATGGAAGAATATCCTAATGTAACAGTAACAACAGAATATACAGGTTCAGGCGCAGGTATTGAGTCAGTAACATCCGGAGCAGTTGATATTGGTAACGCTTCAAGAGCTTTATCTGATAAAGAAAAGTCAGCAGGTATTGAGGAGAACATCGTAGCAATTGATGGTATCGCAATGATTACTGATAAGAACAACAAAGTTACTAATGTAACAAAGCAGCAGCTCACAGATATCTACACAGGTAAGATTACTAACTGGAAGGATCTCGGTGGTTCAGACGAAGCTATCGTAGTAATCGGCAGAGAGGCAGCTTCTGGTACAAGAGGAGCATTTGAGGAACTTCTTGAAGTTAAGAATAAATGTGCTTATGCACAGGAACTTGACAGTACAGGTGCTGTACTTGCCAAGGTAGCAGCAACTCCAGGTGCAATCGGATATGTTTCATTAGATGTAGTTGATAAGACAGTTGCAGCTTTAAAGCTTGATGGTGTAGATGCAACAGAGGATAACATTAAGGCTGGTAAGTATACGCTTTCAAGACCATTTGTAATGGCTACTAAGGGTTCTGTTTCATCACAGAGTGAGCTTGTTCAGACTTGGTTTAACTTTGTAAAGTCTGAAGCTGGTAAGAAGGTTATCAAGGGAGTTGGCTTAATCCTCCCAGAGTAAGCCGGTAAATATAGATTCTGAATGGAGAGATTGACATGGAAGAGGTTATAAATGTTGGTATGAATAGAATAAATAAAACACCAGCAGCTGTTAAGGTAACAGCAAATGGTTCTTTAAAAGGTAATAAAAAGTCAAAGCATGCAAGTGAAAGCGTGGCACGGTTTATATTCCTTATATGTGCGGTAGTAGCTATCCTGGCAGTCTGCTCCATTACTATCTATATGTTCATAAAAGGAACAGAGAGTCTTAAAAGTGTCGGAATAGCAGATTTGCTCTTTAAAACAGTATGGGCACCAACGGCTACACCACCTGCATATGGAATTGTATACATAATTCTTTCTTCAATTGTAGGAACAACACTTGCGATTCTTATCGGTGTTCCAATTGGATTATTAACAGCAGTTTTTTTGACAGAGATAGCAGGGAAAAAACTTGCAGCAGTAGTTCAGCCGGCGGTTGAATTACTTGCAGCAATTCCTTCTGTTATATACGGACTTCTCGGATTAATGTTATTAAACCCCCTCCTTTATAAATTAGAAAAGCATGTATTCGCGAATTCCACAACACATCAGTACACAGGAGGAGCTAACCTCCTGGCTGCAGTGCTGGTGCTTGCAATTATGATACTTCCAACAGTTATCAATATGAGCGCGTCAGCAATCAGGGCAGTACCAATGAATTTGAGAGCAACATCACTTGCTCTTGGAGCAACTAAGATACAGACAATATTCAAGGTTGTAGTTCCGGCAGCCAAGTCAGGAATTATAACAGGAATCGTTTTAGGTATAGGAAGAGCCTTAGGTGAGGCAATGGCTATTAATCTGGTAGCCGGTGGTTCAGTAAATCTGCCGCTTCCATTCAACTCAGTCAGATTTCTTACAACACAGATTGTAAGTGAGATGAGTTACGCAGATGGAGTACACAGACAGGTTCTTTTCACAGTAGGACTTGTTCTTTACATTTTCATAATGATTATAAATCTGATAATTACATTTATGCAGAAGAAAGGGGAGAAAGCAAATGGATAATCTTAAAGCTAAGAAAAGGCATCCGGAAGAGATTGCAGTATACTCAGCGATATATGTGTGTGCAGCATTTTCAGTTCTCCTGCTTTTAGGAATTATTGTATATGTGTTTGCTAAGGGCGCAAGACGCGTAAACTGGGCATTTCTTACAGGTGTTACATCAATTCTTCATGGAACTGTGGGAATTGCCGGTAATATTTTGAACACATTGATAATAATATTACTTACTATGATAATTACAACGCCAATCGGTGTAGGTGCTGCGATTTATTTAAATGAGTACGCCAAGCCGGGAAAGCTTGTTACAGTTATAATATTTGCAACAGAGACACTTGCAGGAATTCCATCAATTATATTTGGTCTGTTTGGTATGCTTTTCTTCGGACAGTTATGTCACATGGGATATTCACTTCTGACAGGTTCTCTTACACTTACATTAATGGTGCTTCCGCTTGTTACAAGAAACACACAGGAAGCGTTAAAGACTGTACCTGACAGCTTCAGAACAGGAGCGGTAGGTTTAGGCGCAGGTAAATGGTACACAATCAGAACAATTCTTCTTCCGTCAGCAATGCCTGGAATTGTAACAGGAGTAATCCTTGCAATAGGAAGAATTATTGGTGAATCAGCAGCATTGCTTTTTACAGCAGGAAGTGCACATCTTCTTCCAAAGACTTTCGATGCATTTCTTGAGAAAATATTTCATTCGGGCGGAACACTTACAATCCAGCTTTATTTAAGCGCAAGCAAGGGTGAATTTGAGGTGGCATTCGGTATAGCGGTTGTACTTCTTGTAATTGTACTTCTTATTAATTTTGGTACAAAGAGGCTCGCTAAGAAGCTCGAAAAGCACTAATTGGGAGGAATATATGAGTAATAAGATTAAAGTTAAAGTTGAAAATCTGAACCTGTATTACGGTGAGAATCACGCCCTTAAGGATGTGAACATGGATATACAGGAAAATGCTGTGACAGCATTTATCGGACCATCTGGCTGTGGTAAATCAACATTTTTAAAGACATTAAACCGTATGAACGACTTGGTTGACGGTGTAAGAATAGATGGCAAGGTGCTTCTTGATGGTGAGGATATATATGATCCATCAGTTGATACTACAATCCTTCGAAAGAAGGTTGGAATGGTATTCCAGCAGCCTAATCCTTTTCCTATGAGCATATACGATAACATCGCTTATGGCCCAAGAGTTCATGGAATAAGAGATAAGAAAAGACTTGACCAGATAGTCGAGGAGAGTCTCCGTGGAGCAGCTATATTTGATGAGGTTAAGGACAGATTGAAAAAATCGGCCATGGGTCTTTCAGGTGGACAGCAGCAAAGAATCTGTATAGCAAGAGCTCTTGCAGTACAGCCTGAAGTTCTTCTTATGGATGAGCCGACATCAGCTCTTGACCCTATATCTACAGCCAAGATTGAGGAACTGATGGAAGACTTAAAGAAGAAATACACAGTAATCGTGGTAACACATAACATGCAGCAGGCAACGAGAGTTTCGGATCAGACAGCATTTTTCCTTGTAGGGGAGATGGTGGAGTTTGGAGATACTAAGCAGATATTCTCTTACCCGCAGGATAAGAGGACAGAAGATTATATCACAGGAAGGTTTGGATGATGAGAAGTAAATTTGACGAACAGCTTGACAGACTTAATAAAGAAATGATGAAGATGGGCTCTGCAATTGAAGATTCTATACGAAAGGCAGTTGATGCGCTTGTAAAACAGGACGCAGAGCTTGCTAAAAAGGTTATGATTCAGGACGAGGAGATTGACAGGGAGCAGAAGACTATTGAGAGCATCTGCTTTAATCTTCTTATCCAGCAACAGCCGGTTGCTAAGGATTTAAGAACAATTACAGCAGCTTTAAAGATGGTTACTGATATGGAAAGAATTGGTGACCAGGCAGCAGATATCGGCGAGATAACTATTAAACTTGCCAACCAGCCATACATAAAGAAGTTAGAGCACATCAACCAGATGGCTTCTGAGACAATGCTTATGTTAATCAGAAGTATTGAAGCTTATGTTGAGAAGGACATGGACAAGGCAAGAAAAGTTATAGCATATGATGATGTGGTAGATGACCTTTTTGAAAAGGTAAGAGATGACCTTATTGCAATGATACAGGCAGATTCAGCCAATGGTGAGCAGGCTGCAGATCTTCTTATGGTTGCCAAGTATTTTGAGAGAATAGGAGACCATGCAACTAACATTGCAGAATGGGTAATATTTGCTCTTGATACGAAGGGAGGTTTCGATGAAAATGCTTCTGAACATTTGTAAAAATACTCATTTAACTGAAAAGAAATATGAATATCTGTTTCTTCTTCTTAACACCCTTGCATGGTGTGCAATCGGCTTCGTAGTGTGGGCGGTTGTAAGCATATTTGCATTCAGGGGAACGGAATGGATGTTTACATTCGTTGGATATTTCGGACTTATTCCCGGCTTTATCGGCGGGGTTGTTGAGGCCTGGAGGAATGAAAATTAATATTGATTTATTGTGAAATTGGCATAGAATATAAGCAGAGGTGATGTTATGAAGCGTGTATGCTTATATTCTATGCATTTTGTTTTATAAAGCTGCAGAATTTGACGATGACGAGTTACAACAGATATATGCATACATAGGGCAGGAATATAAAGAAGTAAAACTCACAGACATCAATATGCAGAGCTGGTAGTTGAATAATTATCAGTGATATGTTATATTAATCAAGGCGTTGAATTGGGGACACCACTTTTCAAGACCAGCAGGTATGAAGCAAAGAGAATTGATTAGAATCAGTTTACAGGATTCATACAGGCGAACATACAACAGGCGTCGGTAATAATAGATTTCCGGCGTGTTCATATTGTGAATTTTAGAGGCAGAGCCAGCTGGAAAGCGGCTCTGCCTCTTTTTTTGTAAGCAATGAGCCATGCAAGCTGAAATGTGCTTGCACAGATTTCAGCTTATATGGCGAATGCCAATAATGAACAACGAAGGTCGGAGACCGGGAGTTGTGAATTATCAAGGCTCGGGAGTAGCGAAGCTACGGAGAGACTTGGCTTACAAAAAGCGCGAGTAACGAGGAGAGAAGACATGGAAATTTCACAGTCGTGCTTGCACGAACTGTGAAATTTATATGGGTTCTCGAGGAGCACCGCGACAACGACAGGACGAAGTCCTGGAGTGTGAGTTGCTCGCGCAAAAAGGCGAGGAGAAGCCATGCAAGCTGAAATGTGCTTGCACAGATTCAAACGCAAAGAATGGCGGAGAGAAGGAAAGGAGGCACAATGGTACAGATTAATGGAGAACAACAGGATGTTGCACTAGTTGCAGGAAAGACACTTCTTGCTTATGTAACAGAAGCTGGGTATGACCCGGTAGGTATTGTAATTGAGAAGAATATGGAAATAATTCATAGGGAAGATTTTGATAAAGTAAGTATTAAAGACGGAGACGTGATTGAAATATTGCACTTTGTCGGTGGCGGTCAGTTCTCACATAAAGGAACGAGTAAGAGAGTCAGATTGGACTTTAAAGCGTTGGGAAAGCATGAGGAAGTCCAAAATACGAAAGCCTAAACATAATCACAGATAACAGGAGGAAGCAAAGATGGAAAATAAGGCACAGGACAAGAAAGAAGATAAGTTAATATTAGGAGGACATGAGTTCAACAGCAGATTCATATTAGGTTCAGGAAAGTACAATGTGAATCTTATTAAGGCGGCAGTTGAGCAGGGCGGTGCTGAAATTATCACACTTGCTCTTAGACGTGCCAATACAGAGAATAAAGAGAATATTCTTGATTTCATACCGAAGGGAGTAACTCTTCTTCCTAATACTTCAGGAGCAAGAAATGCAGAGGAAGCGGTAAGAATTGCGAGACTCAGCCGTGAGATGGGATGTGGAGATTTTGTAAAGATTGAGATTATGCATGATGCAAAGTATCTTCTCCCAGATAACTATGAGACAGTGAAAGCAACAGAAATACTTGCTAAGGAAGGATTTGTTGTAATGCCATACATGTATCCTGATTTGAATGTGGCAAGAGATTTACAGAATGCCGGAGCTGCCTGCGTTATGCCGCTTGCCTCACCGATTGGAAGCAATAACGGACTTTCAACCAAAGCATTTATACAGATACTTATTGATGAGATTGATCTGCCAATTATCGTGGATGCAGGAATTGGCAAGCCTTCGCAGGCATGTGAGGCAATGGAGATGGGAGCTGCTGCGGTTATGGCTAATACAGCGATTGCGACCGCAGGAAATGTTCCGGCAATGGCAGAGGCGTTTAAGAAGGCTATAGAGGCAGGAAGAAGCGCATATCTTACAGGAATGGGAAGAGTTCTTGCAAGAGGCGGAAGCGCATCTGACCCATTGACAGGATTCTTACGTTAAATGTGGAGAGCAATCCCAAAGGTGCATTGCAAGAGATACTGGCGGGATAATTTCAGCGGAAGCATAACTTCGGGGAAGTATTGCTTGACGAAATATGAGAATATAATAGAAAAGAAGGCAGAATAATGAACGAGGAAAATCAGGTATATTTTATAGATAGTGACCAGCTTCCACCGGCTGCGTTAGAGAGAAAACATAAGTTAGAGCAGGATCCGTCATTCAGAACAGATTACATGAAATATCTTGATGACATGGAAATAATTGATTCAGATATTAAGGATAAAGTCTTAAAGGCAATGGATGAGTATGATTATGATTCATACACAGCCGCAGATGTGGAGAGGGCATTAAGCAAAGATACCTGCAATATAGAGGACTTTAAGGCATTGCTTTCACCAGCCGCAGCACCTTACTTAGAGCAGATGGCAAGAAAAGCAGAGAATGAAACTAAGAAACATTTTGGCAATACAGTGTATATATTTACACCTATCTATATAGCTAATTACTGCCAGAATTACTGCATATACTGTGGATTCAACTGCTACAATAACATTCATAGAAAGAAACTTTCATTCGAGGAAATTGAGCATGAGATGAAAGTTATTGCAGATACAGGAATGGAAGAAATCCTGATACTGACAGGAGAGAGCAGAAAATATTCAGACGTTGAATACATTGGTGAATCAGTTAAGATTGCAAGAAAATATTTCAAGAATATCGGAATTGAGATATATCCTGTAAATGTGGATGAATACCGCTATCTTCATGAATGTGGAGTTGATTATGTGACAGTATTCCAGGAAACTTATAATCCTGTAAAGTATGAGACATTACATTTGTTAGGACATAAGAGAGTATGGCCTTACAGATTTGATGCACAGGAGAGGGCACTTATGGCAGGCATGAGAGGAGCAGGCTTTTCAGCATTGTTAGGACTTGATGATTTCAGAAAAGACGCACTGGCAACAGCACTGCATGTATATTATCTTAACAGAAAATACCCACATGCGGAGTTGAGTCTTAGCTGTCCGAGACTCCGTCCGATAATCAACAATGATAAGATTAATCCAAGAGATGTTGGTGAAAAGCAGTTGTGTCAGGTCCTCTGTGCGTACAGACTGTTTCTGCCATTCGTTGGAATTACAGTTTCAAGCCGTGAGAGTGCGCAGTTTAGAAATGGTATAACCAAGATATGTGCCACTAAAGTTTCAGCGGGTGTCTCAACAGGAATCGGCGACCACGAATCTAAATATACAGGAAAAGAAGATGGTGATGCCGGAGATGAACAGTTTGAAATCAATGATAACCGTTCATTTGACAGAATGTATAAGGATATGGAGGATGGCGGGCTTCAGCCAGTCGTGAATGAATACATTTATGTATAGAAAATATATATGTATAACGAACAGACATCTGGTGAACGGCAGCGGTGGCGCAGAGTGTACCATGGAGGAGTACATTATGCAACTTGAAAAATGTGTGGAACTGCACCCATATGCCATGATACTTCGTGAAAAGGATATGGACAGGCAGGACTACAGGGAATTTGCCAGACACATACAGGTAATGTGCAAGAAAGCTTCTGTTAAAATGTTTGTTCACAGTGATATCAGTGCGGCAAAGTATGCAGACTGTGGAAATGTACATTTTTCAATGGAACATTTTAAACAAATGTGTGAAGAACAGGCTGATGTGATAAAGGGGCTTGATTGTGTGAGCGTGTCGTGCCACAGTATTGAAGAGGCAGTGAATGCTACCCGCGCAGGAGCAGACCAGATTGTGCTTGGAACGATATTTGAGACACAGTGCAAGCCGGGGAAGATGGGTGCAGGACTTAGTTTTCTTAAAGAAGTGTGTAGAGCGGCTCATACTGTTAATCCCACAGTAAAAGTGTTTGCGATTGGAGGAATTAAGCCTGATAACATTAAAAAAGTGCTTGAAGCCGGTGCAGATGGCGGATGTATGATGTCATGGTTTATGCAACATAATTAATATAATAGACAAAGAAAAACTTCTGTGATATAATTTCGCAGAAGTTTTTCTTTTTTTAAATTTTTTAAACTTATTTAAACTTCATTTCGTATAATAATATATAAAACTAAAGAAAGGGCAGAAAATCATATGAAAGACATGTTAAGACTAGGTACTAAAGATAGAAAAAAATATCTAATTATAAGCGTGGTGTCAGTCTTAGTTATAGCGTTAATAACTGTTTCGATAATAGCTGTGCAATTAAAGTATAGTAAGAATAAAAAGAAAAATGTGGAAGAAACAACTGTGCATACAATGATGGTGCAGGAAACTACAGTGCAAGAGACTCCAGAAGAGGATACAACGCAGGAAGAGAGTGCAGAAGTAGTAGACAGGGAAGTGGTTGAAGAATTTTTTGAAAATGAGATATCAACAGAAAATGAGGAGGCATTTCAACTTCCGCCAAGGCAGCTTACGGACGAGTTTATCCCATATGATGGACAGAAGAGAGAAATAACATGCTATGGGGATAGTATGATGGCTGGAGCAGGAAGTGCAACTGAAGGAAAAGTAAATGGCATTGATATATATGGGTGGACTACACCTGTTACAATAGAAAAAATGACTAATATACCAACACATAATCTTGGAGGGTCAGGAGAAGATTCCAGTTATATTACTTTCCGTGCTGGCGGAACTAAAGTGTATATAGACAGGGATATTACAATAAGTGAGACTGACTCAGCAATAGCACGTATTATAGATGAAGATGGAAATGTGTTTAAAGCGGATGATTATAGTGGATACGGATTTGATTATGATCCTTATCCAGGAGATATGTATATAAATGGTTATTTATGTGATGTTGATAATGCAGAAGATGGATATGTAAGTATAAAGCTTACAAAGGGATATGCGGCATATGATAATAGGGCAGATTATAGCGTTGTTATATATGAAAGTGAAACTGATACATATTCAAGACAGGGAGCAGATATAAAAGCAGAGAGTGATATAGTAACAGAATATGACACAGTGATAAAAGAAACAGAGTCACAAACATCTGGTGAAAAACCAATGGAGAAACCAACAGAAAATGTGACCGAAAAACCAACGGAGAAACCAACAGATACTTCTGGTATGGAAAAAGTTACAATTTCTGGCGGAACACAGGCAATGACAAGGGCATCACAGGAAAGAAGTGCCAAAGATATATTGATACTCGAAATGGGAAGTAATGGCGGCTGGGAAAATGATTATCAGCAGCTTATTCTTCAATATGATAATATAATACTTAATTCTGGATGCAAATATTATATAGTACTCGGAGATACGGATGATCCAGCTGATTCAGTAGATGTTAATCAGGGAGAGTATGGAGAAGACGGTAATTATGTGGGAATCGGTGATACAGCATGGGAAGCAGCCTTAAGAGAAGCATATGGCGAGCATTTTTTTAATACGAGAACATATATGATTCAGAATGGATTAAGTGACTGCGGACTTGATACAACAACAGATGACCTTGAGAATTTCAAGAAAGGTAATATATCTGAACAATTAAGATATGACTGGACACATTTTAACTGTTATGGATATTATTCAAAGGGAATTGGTGTATACAAGAAAGGTGTAGAACTAGGATACTGGAGTTAGAATTTTACAAGAATTATACATGAATATGATTACACCTTTTACATGATATGGTTATTATAAGTATGCATTGAAGGGGTGGACAGCCAAAAGACGGGGATGGCTGTGATTCCCTGACATGTAAGCCTATTAACCATGAATGAAGAAAGGTGGTAATCATATGGAAGTAGCTATAAACAACATAGACAAGGTGAGAAAGTTTGTAGATATTGTATCAAGATTTGACTGCGACATTGATTTAGTAAGCGGACATACAATGGTAGATGCGAAGTCGATACTTGGAATATTTAGTCTTAACATTATGAAGCCAATGATGATGATTATTCATGATGATGAGGATAAGGCGCAGATAATAAGAAACAGCCTTAAAGCATTCGCAGCGTAAGCTGCTTTTTTTATGCCTTGAGGCTGTTTTTATTACAATTACTTTACATATGTTTTACATAACCCCGATAGTGGATTTTACATACCAGTGTGACAATAAAATTATTGCCAAAGAAAAGATGTGGTTAAAAGAAAAAATGAGGAATGATATGAAATTCACAGAAATTAAGAAAAAGTTTTTTGACTATTTTCGGGAAAAGGAGAACGGGGCAATGAGCATAAACACTAAAGAAACAACACAGAGAGCATGTTACACAAACAGGGAACTGTCATGGCTTGCATTTAATGAGAGAGTGTTAAATGAAGCAGCTAATCCTAAAGTTCCACTTGCGGAAAGACTTACATTTGCATCAATATACCAGACTAATCTGGATGAATTCTTTATGGTACGCGTTGGAACGCTTATGATGCAGATGCAGCTTCAGGAAAAGGAAAGAGACAATAAAACCGGAATGACAAGCGAAGAGCAGGTAAAAGCTATTCTTGATAAGGTTAGTGAGCTTGAGAAGAAAAAGGGCAGAGTGTATGAACAGCTTATGGGAGAACTTGAGACAGCCGGGATAAGAATAATTAATTTTAATAAGCTGTCTAATGATGAAGGTGCAATGCTGGAGGAATATTTTGATATGCATATAGCACCATTTCTTTCACCTATGATAATAGGACAGCAGCAGCCATTTCCTTTTCTTGCAAATAAGCAGTTATATGCAATTGTGCTTATGAAGACTAAGAAGGGTAAGAATAAAATAGGAATAGTACCTTGTTCAAACAGTGTATTTAAGAGACTTATAGAAATTCCTACAAGACCAGGAACATTTATGCTTTCTGAAGAATTGATTCTGCATTTTGTATCAAAGCTGTATGAGAAGTATGAAATACTGGAAAAATCAGTTATGAGAGTTATTAGAAATGCAGATATAGATGCTGGTTCATTTGATGATGAGGACCTTGATTACAGAAATATGATGGAACATATGGTTAAGCAGAGAAACAGGCTTAATCCGGTATGTGTCCAGTTAAACAGAAAAATAAACGACAAAGCAAAGAAAAAGCTCACAGATTATCTTGAAATAGGTGCAAAACACCTGATTGAAGAGAGAACTCCACTCGATATGTCATTTGTATTCCAGCTGCAGAATGTGTTAAAGAATAAGCCTGAGCTTTTTTATAAGAAAAGAGTTCCACAGCCAAGTAAAGAAATCAGTATGAATGAAAAGATAATTCCGCAGATTGAGAAGAAGGATGTTGTTCTTTCATACCCATTTGAGAGTATGAGACCATTCATATCTATGTTAGAGGAAGCAGCCAGTGACCCGACTGTTGTATCAATAAAGATGACTCTTTACAGAGTTGCTGACAGAAGTAAGATAGTTGAGACTCTTATTGAAGCGGCTGAAAATGGTAAAGAAGTTATTGTTCTTGTGGAGCTGAGAGCCAGATTTGATGAGGCTAATAATATTGAAATGTCTAAGAGACTCGAGGAGGCTGGATGCCAGCTTTTATATGGTCTGGGTGAGTATAAGGTGCACTCAAAGTTATGCCTTATAACACGTTCGGTTAATAATACATTTTCATATATAACACAGATAGGAACAGGCAATTATAATGAAAAGACTTCAAGATTATATACAGATCTGTCACTTGTTACAGCTAATGAGGAGATAGGTGCGGATGCGGCTGCAGTATTTGCTGCTTTGCAGAAGGGAGAAACGGTGGATAGTTCTAACCAGCTTCTTGTTGCACCAAACTGCCTGCAGAACAGAATTCTTTCAATGATAGATGAGCAGATTGATAAGGTAAAGAACGGTGAAGAGGGATATGTTGGAGTTAAGATTAATTCCCTTACAGACAAGATTATTATTGAGAAATTAATTGAAGCTTCACAGGCAGGTGTTAAAATAGATCTTGAAGTAAGAGGAATATGCTGTATAAAGCCGGGAGTTAAAGGCTATACAGATAATATCCGCGTGGTAAGTGTTGTTGGACGTTTCCTTGAGCATTCAAGAATATATCGTTTTGGAAGAGGAGATGACCAGAAGATATATATTGCATCGGCAGATTTTATGACAAGAAATACGACAAGACGTGTTGAGGTTGCTGCACCTGTGCTTGATAAGCATTGTCAGGAACGCATAATTCATATATTTGATCTTATTATGCAGGATGACGAGAAAGGCAAAGAGCAGAATAGTGATGGGGTATACTGTGACAGACATATTAATAATCCTAAGATTGATTCACAGGAAACTCTATATGAAGAAAGCTATGAAGCGGCAGCCAGTGCAGAATAATTAAGAAAATGGAGGCTAACAGGTATGAAGATAGGTATGCTTACAAGTGGTGGAGACTGCCAGTCTCTTAATGCGGCAATGAGAGGTGTTGCCAAAACTTTGTATAATAATACAAATGATGTTGAAATATACGGATTTCTTGATGGTTACAAAGGAATGATTACTAAGAATTACAAACTGATGAAAGAAGAGGATTTCAGTGGGATTCTCACAGAGGGAGGAACAATTCTTGGAACTTCCAGAACACCTTTCAAATATATCAATGAGCCTGATGAGGAAGGGCGCGATAAGGTTGCAGGCATGATTAAGACTTATAAGGATTTAAAACTCGACTGCCTGGTAATGCTTGGCGGAAACGGTTCACATAAGACTGCGGCTCTTTTATCGCAGAAGGGTTTAAATGTCGTTACTCTTCCTAAGACTATTGATAATGATATAGAAGGAACTGAGATGAGCTTTGGATTTCAGTCAGCTATAGATGTTGCGACAAGAACTATAGATGAGATTCATACAACGGCAGCCTCACACAGCAGAGTGTTTATTGTTGAGATTATGGGACATAAAACAGGCTGGCTGACATTGCATTCAGGAATTGCAGGCGGTGCTGATATCATACTTATACCTGAAATTCCATATAATGTTGATGAGGTGTTGAATACAATCAGAAAGCGTGAAAAGCAGGGTAAGAAATTTACTATAATCGCAATGGCTGAGGGTGCAATATCAGATGAGGATGCAAAGCTGTCAAAGAAAGAGCTGAAAGAAAAGAGAAAGACATATACATTTCCATCGGCAGCATATCAGTTGAGTGATGAGCTGCAGAAAAAAGCCGGTCAGGAGGTAAGAGTAACAATTCCCGGACATGTTCAGCGTGGCGGAATTCCAAGTGCATCTGACAGAACACTGGCAACAAGAATAGGCGTTGAGGCTGCAGGACTTATATTAAGAAAAGATTATGGCAATATGGTATGCATCAAAGATGGAAAGTTCTCTAAGATACCACTTGAAGAGGTTGCAGGTAAAACGAAGATGGTTAACGTAGATAATGAACTTATAAGACAGGCTGAAAGCTTAGGCATTAGTCTTGGCAGAAAGGCATAAGTGGTATATAATACAAAGCAAATGCTTCAGGAAAGAAGGGGAATGCTTTGAAGAAATCAGACAGACTAAAGATAGTTATTCTTGGAATAACTGGATTACTTATTCTTATTGGAACCGGAATATTTATATTCATAGGACAGAGTATATGTACCATGGCTGGTGTAGGGCTTTTTGTTATTGTGTGTCTTGGAATGGTTGTTGTTGCAGGAAAGAAAGATGACCAGACAGAAACAATAGAACAGCTTAACCAGACAGTATCTGAACAGAGCAGAAGGATAATGAATACTGAGGGGCAGCTTGCAAGATATAAGAGAGAACTTGCAGAGGCGACTGGTAAGAATGAAGCATAATAATTAAATATTAAGGAGATAGTCATGTTACTAGAGATTTTAAAGGCAATTCTTTTCGGTATAGTCGAAGGAATTACAGAATGGCTGCCTATAAGCAGCACAGGGCATATGATTCTGCTTGACCAGGTAGTCAAACTTAATGTATCCGCAGATTTTTATAAGATGTTTCAGGTAGTTATCCAGCTTGGAGCAATAATGGCCGTAGTTATATTATTCTGGAATAAATTATGGCCTTTTTATATGAAGAAGACTAAGAGTGGTAAGAAAGCAGCTTGGAAAGATGGCGCACTTGCAATGTGGATTAAGATTATTATTGCATGTATTCCGGCAGCGATTGTCGGATTGATTTTCGATGATAAGATAGATGAATTATTCTATCATCCAATCCCTGTTGCTATTGCACTTATCGTTGTAGGTATAGTTTTTATAGTTGTGGAGAATACAAAGAAAGGCAGCAGGCCAGCAATCGGAAGTATAGGTGAGATAACTTATAAGGCAGCAATAATAATAGGTCTGTTCCAGCTTATAGCAGCAGTATTTCCAGGTACATCAAGATCAGGTGCAACAATTATCGGAGCACTCATAATCGGAGTATCAAGAAGCGTTGCGGCTGAATTTACATTTTTCCTTGCGGTACCTGTAATGTTCGGAGCAAGTCTTTTAAAGATTGCTAAATATGCTGCTGTGGGAATGGCTATGACAGGAACAGAGTGGGTTGTCCTCATTGTAGGCTGCCTTGTTGCGTTCTTTGTATCAGTATTCGTAATCAAGTTCCTTATGGGATACATCAAGAAGCATGATTTCAAGGTGTTCGGTGTGTACAGAATAATTCTTGGTATAGCAGTTATTGCACTCAGCTTTGTATTGTTTTAATTCTAATACACTTCAAGGTATGAATTGTATACATAACCGCTTGTACCATTATAATCAATAAGGGTGTAATAAGCACCAACAGATAATATAGAACCGGTAGTCCCTCCTGGCACAACTGCAAAGGAGTGGCTGCCGTTTTTGTCTTTATGCATATTGACATAGGAAGCACCTGTCACACGGTAACTTTTAAGAGCAGATGTATTGGTTATGCGTCCATTTGCAAATGTATACGATGGCTGGGCGGCTGTTTCAGGCTGTGTGCTTTGGACTTCAGTCTGAACGGTTTCTGGCTCGGAGGATTCACAGGATGTTTCAGATGCTACAGTTGTTGCCTCAGTTTCAGTCACG
>ULVT01013367.1_pt1 | contig 17444 bp, 14 predicted proteins | sample 1959701 | NCBI WGS metagenome assembly ULVT01 (sample SAMEA4835793, study PRJEB28245) | human gut metagenome | biome: gut microbiome; material: fecal sample | place: Denmark | collected 2008
TCATGCGCTCCTGGGTATCCACAATAATAGCGTCCAAAGCTTTCTTTTGCTCATCCAAATTGCGTTGGCGAGTTTCAAAAACTTCGCTAAAGGCATTATTCTGAGCCGTCACGAAGCCGTTTTTAGCTTCTGCCTCCGATTGCAGAAGTTCCTGCCGCCTGGCTTCTAATTTGGCCTGCTCTTTTGCGATTTTCTCAAGTGTTTCTGCGGAAGATGCCGCAAACGCCTTCTTTTCCTCATCAAAAGCTTTTCTTTCGCTTTCCATCACGATTTTAGCTTGCTCAATCGCTTGCACTCGATCCTTGGCAATTTGCTCCTGTACACTCTTTGAGGATGCATTAAATGTGGCCTTTTCTGCTTCAAAAGCCTCGCGTTCCCTTTGAAGTGAAGCAAGCCCCTGTTCGAGGACTTTGCCCTGCGACTCCAAATCCACGGCTTTGTTTTTTAAGCTAGTTTCGCGCTTTGCAAGTTCCTCTGCAAATTTCTTGAGTTCGCTTTCGCTCATTCCAAAGAGTCCCATTGTCACACCTCCATAAGTGTTTTGATTGTATTGTATGCTATCTTTTTTAGTCTTGCAAACTCGTCATGAGTTTTGGAAACAATTTCATTGCCGTGACCGCGAGCCATGATAATCTCTGCGATATTCGAAAAGAAATCAGGTTGACATCGTGCAACGGCAACAAGTTTTTCCGGGGGAGAAACCAAAATGAATGCTACGGTGGCGGCACCTAAACTTTGGTCTTGCCCTTGAAGGGTCATGTTAATCCTCGAAAGGCTCACATGACCAAAATATTCAGGAAGAGGTGCAAACCCGGTCTCTTCGATTTTCTGAGAAGCAGAACTAATCAGATTATGGTTTGCTATTTCAGGGGGAAGATTAGCGTATAAGTGCGACCTAAATGCAATTTGAATTGCGGCATAAAGATCAGAGGCAAAGGGCATAATATTTTCACATTTTGCCTGTTTTTCATTGGAAAGCCAAAACATTTCAGCAGAAATCAGACGTTGCTGCAAGGTCTCACCCAGCCGATTGTATACGCTGAAGGAGAAGCAGTTCAGAATACTATGCCTTGCTGTAATTTTAACATCAAACACCGACTCCGATGAATGATTACTTGATTGGGGATTATCATCCCATGGGATATCAGGTAACAAGATTGAGATGGTTTCCTGCAAAAAACTGTCATCTGCGAGCTTGACATCCGCAAATTGTTTTTTTGCTCCATGCTCAATGCTATCCCGGCTTTCTTTAATCTCCCTGATTTTATCAAAGAAATTCGGAAATTTTTTTGCAATGCTCAGAAGGAAGATTTGTGCCTCTGTCTGATCGGCCAACATAAGACTCAATGCTATCAACGTTGGCATTTCTGCCTTTCCATTGATAAAGTCCATTAGCTTTCCGGGCTTGACTCCAGAAAACTTCTTCGCTGAAAAGCCAAATTTCCTTGAGATCTCCAGCAGTTTTTCGTTCAAGGATTCTTCATCCAATAGCTTCAATATCTGAATGGCCCCATCGCAAGGGAATTGACGGCAGAAATAAAACAAGGACCATTCAAGGGACGAATAAATTTTTGCGATGGAACGAAAAGAACGATATTTTCCAGGGCGCAGACTCTGAATCAAATCAGGGTATTTTGAGCGCAGCTCTGGAGTATCAAAACAATAATGTGTTTTGTTTTCATCATCTGAGCTAAAGGACCTACCAAGGTTGTTCACCCAGTTCTTAAACCATTGGGCTAAATTGTCATCCTTCTCGAGCAAATTCGAGAAAATATTTTCAAGAAGCATCGAGTAACCATTTCCAAAGGGATCTGCAATACGGAAATCGCCATCGTCCTTTTGAATCGCAATCGGACAAGCTAGATAGTACCGTTCAAAATGAGGCATAACCTGAATTTGAGAGATCGCCGGAGAAAAGTACATTTCTCCACGGTGTCTCCCGCGATTTTTCATTTCTCGCAGCGCTTGTAAAATTTCAGAAGGCATAGGCGGGGGAAATGTTTTCTGGTCATCATAGAATAATTTTTTGAAGGATTTCAGAGGATCCTCCTCGGCAACTGTTTTTAGAGGAGTGTTGTTCGAAATAAAATGAATATAGGGGAGAACTTTTCCCTCTATCAATTCTTGAAACACTACTGCAGTCACATAGTTTTCTGTTGAAACAATCAAGGATTCCGACCATTGGGATTTTTTTGAATCGACAATTTTTCTTGATTCGTCAAGGAACCCATGTTCCTGTAACCGGATAATGATTCCATGAACAAGCGCCTGCGGTAAACAAGTTTCTTCTGATAAAGCTTCTTCTGTTATTTGTGGATCGGCATCAAGAAAACGAAGAATCAATATCTCAAACGGATTGACGAGTGGGTTGCCTTTGTCGTTTTGTGGAAGCGTAATGCGATACGAATTAACCGGCCATGCGATTTTTCGTGGACTTCCAGCGATTGGTCCGAACGGGTAGATTCGTCCGTAGTCTAGCAATTTCATCTGCATGACAAAATCACTCCTTCATTTTGGCAAAGCTTATAAAAGTCGACCAACCCAGGAATAAACTCATCGGCAAGGTCATTTTTAAGTAAATCGGAATCCCCAACGACAACAAGCATTTTCTTTTGACGACTCATTGAAACATTTAGCCGGTTGTAAAGACATAAGTGTCCGAACAATTTTCTCGCAGCCATTTCACGATCCGAGTCTTCAATTTGAATCTTTGCTCTGGTTCGAACCATAGAAAGGAAGACAACATCAAACTCCATCCCCTGAAATGAGTCAACCGTTCCAATACGCAATTTCTTGCTGTCGAATTGATGAGTAAAGAGTTTTTTGATCAAATCCGCTTGGGCTTTATAAAATGAAATAACACCATAACTCAAATTTTGGCCAGGTTCGGATTCCATCCATTCCTTCAGCTGATTTGCAATCGCCTTAGCCTCACATCTTCGAATCCAACTGGTTCCTTCACGCTCATGGCTCCCCATTGATCGAGGAACTTCAAGCCAAGCTGCCGGTTTATTCTCTGTATGCGGGAGATCGTGAAAAAAGTCCTGCGCTGGTCGTCCTGAACCAAATTTTTCGCCCGGATCAAAGCGTTCGTAAAAATTCCGACTTATGAAGTCTCCCAAAACAGGATGCATTCGATATTGCGTATCCAGTGTAACACGTCTGGGATGCTCTGGGTCTAATTCTTCAAGTTTTTTCAGCCTTTCGGAAAAAAGATACTGGAACATTGATTTCTTCAACCACTCCGCCTCTTTTAGGCTGGCTTCACCAGCTTCCATTTCTCTTGCGACGGCATCATCTATGATATGAGGCAACTGCCGGTGATCGCCGACTAAAATTATTTTCTTTCCTTGCGCCATCGGGATCAACAAATCTCTTGGACTCACGCGCGCAGCTTCATCGACAATGACGTAATCGTATTCCAATTTTGCTTCATTATTGTCGCCGAACACACCTTTTTGTGTCTGCATGAGCCTATTCACACACTGCTGGCATGTGGCAGAAAAGGCAAAACTGTAATCAGCGATGGCGTCAATCATTCCATAAGGATTGCTCTCAAGATCTGATAAAAAGTCTAACAAGGCGGCAGTCTTTTTGTCCTTTGCAGAAAAACCGTTGCTTCTGATTTTCTTTACACTATCTTCCGCAAGGTTAAGAACCTCTTGATTGTGTTTTTCAACAGTAAAACTGGGTGGGTTAGTAAAACTAATCAGAAGATTTCGTTTGATTCTTTCTAGATCTTGCAAAAAGGTTAGTTCGTCTCCCGGCAGCCAATCCGCTGCTGTTTTAATAACGGAAAGATCTTCCTGGGATAAATAATTTTTGCATTCATCAAGAACAATCTCTGCTTGCACGGGGCCATCGTCACAAAAACTTTCTTTTTTGGTACGTAAGCCGCGTATTGCGTTAAGGAACGAACTGTCAGCAGAACTTATTTCCATGCTATTGGTCAGAATTTTTTCAAGTTTCGACGCTTTGTCAAAAAGTTCCTGTCCCAAAATGCCGATTCCAACAGACAGAACAGCTTTTACAAGTTTCAATGCATACTCAGCGGAAGGAGACATGACATACTGAATACACATGCTTTTAATCAACACTTCTTTCTCAAGCGAGGGAATTCGGTGATTTTTCTTCCTGATTTTCTTTGCAATATCGTTGCACCATTCTTCCATGCGGTCTTGGAATCTGGTGTAATCGGAATCTTTCTCCGCTCCAGATCTCTGTCCAAACTTCGGAACAGGCAAGCCATTGATGGTCATCCGCTCAATCATGTTTTCGACAGCATCATGCTGAAAGCCGCTCAACAGAATTCTCCCTTTCCCTGACTTCTGTTTATCAGACTCTTCGTTGAGACGTTCCAATATCGCTGCAATCACAGTTGTTTTCCCCGTACCAGGAGGCCCTTGAATTAGGGCAATATCAGGCGTATTAAGTGCAATCCGGATTGCCTCTTCCTGTTTTATCGTAGGAGGTTTACTGAATATTTTTTCACGAACAAATCCAGAGAGTGGCTTAATTTTATGAGGTGAATGCAACTGACTAATTTGTCCATTCTCTTCAATCAGAAGCCCCAACTGTGGATTAGCTGAGCGCCCCTCGAGGATAAGTCTGCGGTATATCATCCTGCGTTTGATTTGAGCGATTTCACCAGCCAATGACATCACCATTTGACCAGAACGATAGGGAAGGTCATCAACATCTAATACAAGAGAATTTGTCTGATATGAATATGAAATAATATCATATGACTCTTCTTCATTCTTTCGATTATTTTTCTTCGGCTGAGAAGGCTTTTCATCTGAAACATTGTCTCCCCCCGGCTCTTCTTTGGCCGGTGCCAAAATGCCCCCGACAAATTCGGGAAATGTCATCGATAAATTATCTAAGTAAGCCGGAATTTCCTCAACAATGCACAGTGATTCAATTTTATTGTTTTTTAGGTCCGCAATAGAGTTTTCGGAAGCCTCAATCGTGACTGTAACCGTGCCATCTTTATTTTGAACCTTGTCTCGAAAGCTGATTATTCCAAAATGCCTTGCATTTTTCAGAAGCATTTCACCTTCTTCATTGCCATAGGCATCCCATTTTTTCAGATAACTCGAGGACTCCTGGGTTAATTTTTCCAGCTGTGCTTTGGCCAGAAGACCGATCTTTCCAGTACTGGAGTAGTCTAGAAATTTCAACGAACCGCGGGCCAGACGCAAGCATCGATCCCGATAATTTCTTGCCGATGTCAGTTTTGAAATTACAAAAACTTCTGCACCTTCCGCGATTGTTTGTTTCGTTGCGATGAAACGCAGCTCGTTTCCAACGACACAAAACGAATCACATATGGATTTATTATCATCAGATTTTGGAGTCTTTGTCTCCTCGGGTTCTAAATTATCATCGTCGTCTAGAGAATCCGATTCGACATTGCACGTATCGCTGTTTTTTTCAAGATCAATTTCAAGTGCCGGACCGGCATACATGAAGAAATAATCATACTCCCCGTGATGATATACAAAATTATCCGCGAGGTATCCGTAGGCTTTACTTGCAGAGAGTTTATTGGCATCGCTTCGACGTTCTACGCGATTTAACGCTTCCACGGAAAATTCATCAACCCCAATTTCTAAATTTTCCATCTCAAGTACATCGCCGGGAAAAGTCGCAATTAGCAAATCGAAGCTCCCATCACTAGCGGGGTTTGCCAGTTTAACAAGATGGGATGCACCTTGCTGTAATTCATTTCCAAGACGTTTGGCATCGTGGATATTTACAGTTTTAACCGGAAGAAGTCTGTCCTCCAGCCTGAGCTCAAACACATCCTCCTCCATTAGCGCAGCTCTAATACTCTGAACAGGAGTCTGCAAATTCTTATCAAAAGCGTAATCCACATTAAATGTCTTCACACGAAAAGAAAGAATGTCTGCAGGAATATCTTCGAATCTCATATTTCTGTCTCCGCAAACGAGAAGTTAATATCTGCAGGGATAGAAGTACCACGCTCCGGAAGTACCTCTTTCCTAGTGAAATCAACAATTACTTGACCAATACTATCATTGGATCTTTGCAGAGAAAACGGGTGAAGCATTCGGTGAGGCAACATAACGGCTTCTCCATCATTTTTCTGGATGATCTTCTTCCAGCGAGATGTTGATGCAGTCAAATAAGGCGGTGGAGGAGAATCACAGAAAGGACATTGATCTTGAGTTTCTGGGAAGTAACTCATCCCGCATGTTGGGCAACTTATAGATTCGTCAAATGCTCGTGCAAATTCCAGTGCCCAGAAAGCCATTGCAGGACGGCGAAAATAATCGACGCGTCCAGCGCCGAAAGTTTCCTGAAAAAGTTTTTGCAAGCGGGGAGACAAGATTAGTGCTCTGGGTAACCCTAGCGCAGGAGCTTCATTGCTGTCATCATCTTCATCATCGACATAAGCCAGGAGACCGGCATACGCCTGATCCTCTGCTCTCATGTTTGAATCATCGGATGGCTCTGCGTCCCAATCATCTCCTGCCCCGTCATCACCTAACACTTTTTCCCGATAAAAGGATGAGTTAGCGACAACATTTCAAATGCCATCACCGCAAACGCCCAACAATCTGTTCTTGGCCGAGATGAATCTTTTTCCTGCACAATCTCAGGAGCCCCCAATCGTCGGGTATAGGTTCCACCTCCTCCGCGAATCCGTTCAAATCGAAGGTTGTCAGCATCAATTAGCCAAACATCGGGATCATCACTGTTTCCGATAAAGATATTATTTAAGGAAACATCTCCATAAACTAAACCGGAATTATGGAGTCGAGCTAATACAGAGGCGCACTTGTACAATGCTTCAAAACGTTTTTTTGCCCCTCCGGTCAAAGCATAATGAAACAGTTTCAATGCCATATCTTCATCGGGGATGTCCTCCAACCAATGTGGCATTTTCATTTCTGAAAGTTCTTTTTTTCTTTTTCCATCGAGATGAAAACAGCCGAAAGATTTCATGCCATTGAGCAAACGCATGCAATATCCGGGTTCGCTTTCCATAATTGACATAGGCATAGTAAGATGGATTCCCTTGGGCAAAGGAAGCAGCCTAATATTTTGAAATCGGGTGGCCAAATCAGAGGTTGTATCAGGCTTACCATCTTTATTGAGAGGTTGCTTTATAGCAATATCCGGATCTTTTGTTCTGTATACAACACCTTGCCCACCACTGGCAAGTTCTTCCGTAGTGAAAAAGACATTACCGAACTGGTCAGTGATTTTTTTGGAAACTATCTCATCACTCTGATTTTTTTTCTCTTCTTCAAGCATTTTCCACCTCGACACGATACATGCATGCAATGGTTTTGTCATCACTGTGCTTGGGGACCGGCCAATTTAGCAGCATTTCTCTTGTTGTTCTGATGTTATTTTCAATAGTGCCAGTGATACAGTTCAACAAAAAGCCTTTGACAAAACCTTCGGGATCGCTCAAATCATCTGAAATCCCATCTGTACACAACAAGATAGACGAACAGTCATCTTCGGGGAGTTCCAGCAACTTCCAATTCTCTGCTTCAACGCGGGGCGACAAGGCTGATACAAGATTAGAGAATCCATTCGTTTTGTCATCAGAAAGAGCGTGGACAGAACCATCCTTCATAAGCACTGCAGCCAGACCATCTCCTAACAGAGCCAAAATAATTCTCTCGTTCCATCGAACTGCGAAAAGACATGTCGCTGAACATTCTCTTGCATCAAAAGGAGCAATCATCTCAAAAAAACGCATTTTGATTGAGTCCAGAACGGTACTGTTTTCAATAGGGCCATTAGATTCTGCAAATCTCGAAATAGTTTCCAGAACAGCTCGGCACGACATCGCTGATCCAATATCAGATTTGGGACAGGAGCCAACACCATCAGACACGGTAATGCAATCAAATAACATGGAATGTTTTTCCGCAAATGAATCTTGATTTGGGATCCCATTCTTGATATGTCCAGGGCCTATTGTGCTGATTCCAAAACTATTCCATGCTGACATTTTACTCTCCCGCCCAATGATCCAACGCCGCAAAAATATCTTCAGTATTAAAAATCTGTACAGAAGTTATTTTGGGTATAGGCTCATTTCCGATTTTAATGATTCTTATGTTGTCAGCGGAAATTTTATTTGCCCACTCTGCCAGTAAACGTTTGGATTTTGTATCCATTGCGCAGTCAGACAGCAAAAGAAATTTGCCGGAAGATTCAAACAAATCAGTTGTCCATTGCGTCAGGTCAAGATTCCCTTCGCATACCCACAGATCTTCTGGATATTCTTGATTTGGATTCCAATCTATTTTGCGAAAATTTTCATTGGCTGCAAACAAACGAATCTGTGCAGAGGCATATCCCAGACGTATGTACTGTTCAATTTGCCGAACAGCATTTCTGGCAATTAGGCGCTTCCCGCTTTCAATCATGCTGCCCGAGCAATCAACGATTATGTTCAAAATATTGTTCGCTTTACCCATGAGTTATCCCTCAGAAATAAGATTCATCATCTTCTTTGGAGGGCATAGAAGCAGTTTTACCATCCAAGGATGGTGCTTCTGCATCAGTAATGTTGGGGTTTTTTGAAAGTGATCTCGTCGTAACCGACATAGTGACAAAATTGAAAAATTCCTGGATTTTGTCAGCATCAACAGCCGAAAACACTTGATGGTTCGTGCCCGAGATAAATTTCTCCAAAACTGCAAGATCAGCATCATCACCGATTCCCATTGCCATTCGATCACACTTTGCAGAACGGCCCTCGGAAATAAAATCATTAAGAGGTTTTTCCCATCCGGGATCAGGTCGACCGTCTGAAATCAGAATTACTGCAGGACGGTAGGCACGACCCGGCACTTGTGAACGATCCTCAATCATATTTTTGGCAATAGTCAGAGCCTGCCCAAGTGGTGTTTCTCCCGCAGCGGTCATATCTGTCCAATTAATACTTGACGCTGGTCGCAATTCCTGAAAAACTTTTGTTTCTTCCCCAAAGGTAATAATTGCGACATCAATCTCGGTTTCAAGTTTCTCGGCGGATGAGAAATTATTAAGCATTTTTTGACAGCATTCGTTGACAAGTTGAATGCGAGACACTCCGCCTGTCACAATACGATAAAGTTTCCCGTCGTCATAAACGGTCTCTCCGGTCTCCTGCATGCCTGTTTCGTCAATGACCTCTCCCATAGAGCCACTGACATCAATCATGAATATGACGGGAAGAGGTTTCGGCTTTTTTACGGTAAACTTGCTCGGGTCAAACATTTTAATCTCCTCAAAGTTCTTTTTGCTTTGAAAACGGTCTGATCATGTACTGGGCGTTGGTGAGGGAATTGACGTAAATCGCTTTGCTGGAGTTTTCAAGTCCACGCAATTTACAAAAACCTCCTGCATTGGCAAAATTACCGGCATCATCCTCATTCATGCCAAAGCCAATCCTAAGATCAAAAAGTGAAAATAAATCCTTCGCCGACATCGCAAAACGGCGGAAATTCTCCACAAACAAGATGACGTGACATTTGCTGCCTGTTGTGATATCCGCACATCGCTTTAAAATATCATAAGGCAACTCTGGCGAACCCGGTTTCCTGTAGCTTCCCATAGATGATGGATGAAGTTTTCGCGCATAGTCAAAAGAATCAATGATAATACACTTTTCTCCATCTTGTGCGACAAACTGTTCCAAATCCCCCATGTCCCATGAGAAATCTCTGTATTGAACATTTTCTGGGAGGCCGTGAAATTGTGTGTCTTGCTTTGAGGAAAAAAACAAGATTGGCATACTTCGCGTGACAACAGCGGAAAAGCTATTGAAAATTGCCTCCAGCAAGCCTGCTCTGATTGATGGGGTATGTCCGGCAATCAGAATCCCACAACGGCTTATATCAAGAATAAAAGGTCTTGATTCAAAATCATGTGTAACACCAAGATAAACAGGAAATCCGGGTTGGTTACAGACATGAACAAACGCATCAATTGACGGAACGCTGGGTAGGATGTTGCCGTTGAAGATTTTGTTTTCGAACAAGATTTTTCTTGTTTTTGCTTCGGTCAGCAAATATTGCTGACGCTGAATCCTGAGTTCTTTTTTTGCAAAGGGAATATTGAATACCACATTGGCAGATTTTATTCCATTTTCGCTATTGATAATCCCTTCAGGGGGACTTTGTAATAAGGCCGCATCCCAATTGGAACTTCCCAAAAGCAAGGCACTGTCTTCGCCAGAACAAGACAAAGCGATTCGACATCCAAGATTGCTGACTAATTGCCCAATCGACTGATTTTGCAGTCCTCGTATTGTTTGTGTGGCCAGCATGACATGAATGCCAAATGACCGCCCCTGGCGCAGAAGATCATTCAGATGTTTCTCTGCTTCTTCCGAAGATGCCCGATCCCCGCCAAAAAGTTTTTGAAATTCGTCAATAATCAGCAAAATTCGCGGAATGACTTGAGATGAATTTCGCCTGAAATCCCTATAATCAGGGGTCCCCATTTGCTTAAATAGGTCGGACCGTCGTTGAAGCTCCGCTTTGAGATGTCGCAATACCGTAACCCCATATTCAATATCGCTTTCCGTTGCTACAAGCCTTGCATGGGGCAACAATGGGTTAGCGTAGATATTAAATTCTGTACCTTCCTTGTAGTCCAGAAGATACAAAGAAAGTTCTTCTGGTGAATATTGATGGCAAAGACTATGAATGAGAACATGAATAAAATTGGACTTGCCGGAACCCGTTTTGCCTCCAAGGAGCGCATGTGACGGCATATCGCCAAGCAAGAAGCGCACGGGAGTATTTCCTTCGGTTGTCCAACCGACATTGGCTTCGATGCCGGTAACAGCTTTTTCCATCCAAAGCGGTCGGTCACTCCATAGATCTTCCATTTGACCATCAAAGCTACTGACTTCGGCAAATTTATAAGCAAGCGACTCAAAAAGATTTTCCAATTTGGTCTCGGGGTATGATTGTTCTGGCTCTTCAGTAAATGCCAGATGGCGGAAGAAGGATGTCATTGACGAGTGTCGGTAGATTTCAGCATTCTTCCAACACTTTTTCTTGACCATTTCTAAAAGAGATGAATGTTTTCTGGGGTCAAGTTTATTTTCGTCGAAGGACAACAAGGGCAGAACGCCGCAGCGGGGGCCGTGCTCTATAAGACGGGTCAGATACAACGCACTCTTTTCGGTAAACTGCTCCGGGATATCATAGATGATCAGAATTTTATATGGCAGCTGATTGCTTGCGTTGCGCTTATTGTACTCATCCCAATCAGAGATACCTGAAACAAAAACTTTCTGAATCAAATTTTCAACATACAATAGATGCTGATTCAAGGCTTCTTCAATTTCGTCACCTCGAGTCAGAATCCTCTGGGCCATGAATGGGTGTCTGTTTTTGAGCAAAACTTGAAAGTCCGGCAGTGATTTACCCAATGCAATCGGATCAATTACGGTCAGAAAGATCTGCCCTAAGGGAATGCACTGAAAACTGCGCAGAACGAGATTCACCATCCACTCGCGATCTGATGCCGTAGTCCCATAGCGAATCGCTGACTTTATTGGGAAAGGCATTAGACGTGGGATATGACCGTGCCAATCGTGGGGATGACTCAACCGCAATCTACCATATGCAATCATATCTGGATATTGCTTGCTTTCCCCAAAATTCGCCTCGTCACAGTTTCCCAGTTGCGGCTGTATTGAACGGATGCCTTTGCAAACCATATCCAAGTCAACCAACGCCTTATTTCTGGCGAGCTTTTGATCATGTGCGGCCGAGCTAATTTTCGTATCGCAGTTCGCCAGCAACAATTTCAGATATTCAATTTCATTTTCCAGTGTGATTGCATCTTGCAGTCGCTTTATCTGTGACTTGCATTCTTCTAAGGATTTCCGTTCGTTGGATAAATGATTCTTCAACGAGGCCAACTGACTGTAGTGGTTGTTCAGTTCTTGCTGTATCCTGTCTCGCTCTGCGACAATTTCCTTCTTCTCTTTACATTTTAAGTAAATGTATTGACTTACCTGCGATAACAGGGCTTTCTCCGGATCTCCAAAGAAATATTTCCAAAGAGATTCAATGATCCCTCGTTCATCAATATCTCGCTGGAGGCGTTTTTGTTCACGTTCCAAACCATCCAAAACCGCTTGGATGTTTTTTAACAAAACGGATTTATCTTTAATATCCCTTTCCAGTGAATCTATTTGTTTTTCCGTAGTAGCAATCAGATTTCTCGAGTCATTCAGTTTGTGCTCAAGGGCAAGTCTTGCATTGGAGAATATATTCTCGCTATCAGCAGCCCTCTGCGGAATGGATAAATTAAGAGCGCTTAAGATTTCCGCACGTTGTGCTTGCTTTCTCTTCAGTTCCGCAACTGTATTCCTGCGCTCTTCCTCTTTTGAAGCAGTCACCGGTGCAAAGGCGGCATCAAGTGCCTGCAAAGATCTTTTTAGGGATGTGAAATATGGTTGCATTGTATTCATTTTATAGCTCAATCCCTGTAGATGCCGCCCCCAGCTCTTCACTTTGCTTGATACGGTCAAGCAACATGTGTTTCATCTGTGAACTTTCTTCATAAACAAAATTCATGCTTTTTAACAAGGAAGTGATTTCATCGATTACATCGGATGAAATCTCTCGTCCGAAAGAATCATTGATTCCCGAAAAGAGCTCTTTAGCGGAATTCGCTGCAATCAAAGCGTCTTGATTCATGCTTCCCCTCCTGCAACCGGCAATTCCAAAATAAAGCAGTTTTGCTGGAAGGCCTTGTCGATTATTTGCCACGCAGTCACCGGGAAAAACGACTTGTTCTCATAAAGAAATCTTATTTGTTCGCCGCACAAGATGTAGTCGGCTTGAAATTTCTCATCTCTCTGGCGCAATTCCTTCAAAATATCAAGCCACTCAGTCTCGCTCAAATAAATCGAAGAAATTGCTTTATTCATCAATTTTGTCTGCCAATCTTTCGCCTCAACGTTCTTTCCGTGCGTCAACGCTTCAAAGAGACTGTTGGCAATCGTTTTTGCCTCTTGCGTGTTTTCGATGAGTCCGAACAATATTTTCATTTTTTCCCCGTCTCCTCTTCGCAAACCTGCTTCCATATTGTACCATCGAGTTCATCCTTGGATGGAAGCATTCCGATGATCGGAGAACCAGCGTCACGCAATGCATCCCGCAACTCTTGTTCCTTTTCTGGAGAAAGATCGTGAATGTCTCTTGAACAAATTACCATAGAAGCATCAGAATCCTGGTGTCCGCCAGCTTGAAATACCATGTGTTCTTTTTGCTGGTAAAGATAGTCGGCATGCCCCGTTTTTACCTCCAGTGCAAGCGAACCTCCGATAGAGGCCCCCATCCCATCACCACGGCCCAATATCACTGCATTGTTTAGATCTTTTACTACAAGGTCGATCTTGGTGTAATCACCACCTTCAAAATAACACCGGTCCTGCGTACTGACAGTTCCCAATGGTCTAAACGCATATGAAATTAGCTTTTCCGCGTAATCGCCGCTACCGCCCCGGCTTGCTTGGATGAGAACGGCATGCTTTTCGGCCTGCCCTTGGGCAGATTTAAATTTTTCCCTGTATATGTCAATCCTGTTTCTATAGGCAGGGTCTCTTTGATATAAATACTCTGCAAAAAGTTTTTGCTGCTCTGGAGAGAGATTCAATCGGTCATGAATATCTTTAGGAGTAATCACCTGGCCTTTTGTTGGTTGCCAGTGAATCCATTTTTCAAATGCCGCAGCAGCAGGGTTTAAGGCCAAGTATTGATTCAAAGCTTCTTGAGCATGCTCCAGGCGTGCATGTGCTATCGTAACCTTATTTTCTATCGCCGACAAATGCTTTTGCTGTATTGCAGAGAAATTTTCTCGATGTTGAGAGGCAATAGTGCGTGTTTTCCGTGATATTTGAGCTCGTTCACTGCAAATTTTTAATTTTTCTTGCGCTTTTTCAAGTTTCTCTTGCTTCTGCTCAATTTTCTCGCTAATTTTATCAACCCGTGCCTGCGCTTCCGCAACTGCTGCTTCTTCCGCAGACGTATCTGCCGGTTCCCAATTGCCATCAGAATCAAACGAGCCACTTGCTTTGGCCGCTGCTAAATCCACTTCTGCTGCAGCCAAGTCTGCGGTTGCAGCCGCAAGTTCTTCTTGGAGCACGCCGAGTTCCTGCTGTAGTTGGTCGACGCACGATTGTGCATCTTCCAATGCGTGATTTGCCTCGTCAAAATCTTTCTCGGCAGATTCACAAATTTGCAACAACTCGGCAAGCTCTTTGTCATATGCCTCACTCGCGCAACTATAACTTTGCACTAAAAGGTCATATGCATCTCGCAAATTATCGACATCTGCAACCGAAACCTGAGACATAGATAAACTCCGTCAACTTTGCAGATATTCCTGCAATTTCGCTGCCAACGTACGAAGATATGGGATATGTTGTTCTTCGCATACAGTTTCAAATTGGGAAATTTGAGTTACCAACGCATTGAACTCTTCTTCAAATGCAGCGCGTTTTTCGTCCTGCCAAGTATCCCCCAAACCGGAGAAACTTCCACTAAGTGCTCCGGTTTCAGAACGCAAATCCTCTACATAACGAGCTAAATCGTTCGCAAATTTGATGATTTCCTCTGGGTCGCCAATTGCTTGAGCCATCTTAACCTCACCTCAATTAAAAGTATGAATCTTCATCATCAGAGGGCGAGCTATTGGATGAAGGTGATAGTATTGTTACTCCATCAAGCTTAACACTGGCGGTTTTTATCGAATCTGCCGTGGAGGGATTCGGGGGAACAGCAGACGAGGTTTGGGGAGAAACCGGCGAATCGGCATTGAGCGTTGGGATCTGGTTGGGATCTTTAGATTTTGTCCTCATGGTTACAGACATCGTAACTCTCTTGAAGAAATTTTTGATCTCAGAAGCCCTATGTGCTTCAAACAACGGATTGGGAGTCCCTTCGACAAATTTTCCGAGTACGGCCAAATCAGCGTCACTGCCGATTGCCATCGCCATCCGATCGCACTTGGCAGAGCGTCCTTCATGAATCAATGACTGCAGAGGAGGTTGCCAGTTATCTCCAGGATGCCCGTCTGACACAAGGATAATCGTCGGCCTATATGCCCGCCCAGGAGTTTCATCTTTGTCTTCGATCATTGCTTTCGCCATTGAGCAGGCAACGCCCAAAGGAGTTCCGCCTCGTGCCGTCAGATCCGTAAAGTTAACCCGCGAAGCCGGTGTAAAGGGGAACAGTCTTTTGACCTCTTCTCCGAAGGTGATAATAGAAACAAGTATCTCCGTCTCCATCTTTTCTTCGTCTGCGAAGGTTTCAATCATTGTGCGAACGGCCTCATTCAGAGTGTCTATTTTGACACCAGACATTGATCCGCTGACATCAAGCATCAGCAAAATTGGCAATGGCTTAGCTTTTTGAACGGTAAACTTGAAAGGATCAAACATCTTTCAACTCCTTAATTTTGTTGAAGTGTGGTTATTTAAAATTTTCTTGGCAAATTCACAAATCTCATCGACAACACTTTGAGGGGCTATGATTGTTGCTCGTCCGCATTGGTGCATTATCCATGAATGCAAATGGTACTTCGAGATTTTCTTTACATGCAGTTCACACTCTTCATTCGGCAATGAAATAATTTCCTGCTGAGGATGAAGCGGGCGAATCTTAACGATATTGTGCAGGAAACTATCACATCTGACAACAACATCTGTTATGTAATCCGTATTAAAGAGCAGGTCTTCAGATGAAGAATTGATTATTTGGGGATCTGGGATAAATTTGAGACCGGTTGAATAGACCGATTTCATTCGCGCCACGGCAAGGGTTCTTAATTCATTCCGTTTATGACAAAACCCTTTAGTATACCAATTACCCTCAAAAAAAATTAAAGAATGTGGTTCAAAATCACGTTCCGTTGCAACACCCAAACTGTCTGTATATTCAATACGACATAACTCATGGCGTTGCCACGCAAGGAAAAGTGGCATGAACACATTTTTATCAATATTTGTCCTGTTTGATGGTATTACTATCAAGGAATCCATCTGCGTGGTGTCCAGAAAATCCGGATTGTTGTACGTCAGGAGGTCATCCACCGCTTCCCGAATCTGCTTCTTCATCGGGGCGGGGAAGATGTGTTCGGCAACTCTGGCCCCCAGGACAGCAGCCAACATTTCAGAATCATCAAATATTTGCGGACACGCAAAATTCCACCCGTGATGCTTCAGGTAATATCCATTCCGGACTCTATCAAAAGCGATGGGGGCATTGAAGTCGTTTTTGAGGGTCTGAATATCTCGAAAAATAGTTTTCGGAGTGCAAGCAACGTTGAGGTTCTCATCGAGATCCACTTTCCGCATCTCTTCAGAAAACCTCGAGCAGTTTGGATAACGGTTTTCTTTCAGCTGTGCGACCAGCCGAACCAACCGAACCAACTGTTTTTTGCTCAACGGCACTCTTCAGCCCATCCTATTGTTTATTTTCCTCGTTCCGCATAATGTACCACCGACCTTGAGACATTTTATGTCCAACTGGGAGAATAAAATTTTGCTTCCGGTCAGGGCTATTTACGCCCGCTCTCACACGCCCGCTCAGCGGGCGGCCGCAGAATTTCGGTATAACGATGCGAGCATCGGGGAATTTACCCCACTACGATTCAAATTTTTCCCGTCTCACCCCAAGCAACTATCAGCGAGGCATGCGATTCTTACACATAAATCACAAAAAACACGAAATACTTATGGATTTCGCGACATCTGGTGCATTGTGCCTGTAACCCAGTGTCATCAACGCCTGTTCGTTTGGGGAAAAGAAAGCCGAATGCCCCAAACATCACGTGTTAGGTTCCGCCAAGAACCCGCCCTAACAATGCCGGAAACATCCGGCAAGTTCAAGGTACATGAACTCTCCGGATACAATAAGCGATGCTAGGGCAAAGGCAAATCTTATCTTGGCGGATTTTACACGTGCGATTGCTGAAATATTCGGTTTTAAATGAGCCCTGCAATATTCCTCGCGAACAGGGTCTATTGCAATGCAAATAATCTATACCAAGCATCATAAAAAATCAATACAAAAAAGACCTTTTGTATTGATTTTTATTATATTGCTTAAGCGCAAAAAAACCACCGGCTGCGCCGTATATTGCCCCCATTGAAAGAAGTGCTAAATTAAGAGAGTCATCGGAAAGGAGAGATTATGGGCACGAAAAAACAATGGTGTAATGCCCCCGTTTCAAGAGCGGCATTATAAGCTATAATTAGGACTTGACGGAAAGTGAAATGTTTTTAAAGAAAATTTCACAGAAAACGGGGGTCTGAATGAAAAATGGCAGCCATGTGTTCAACTGTACCCTTTTTGCCAGTTAAAACAGAACAATTTTTGAGGCGGAAGGGGCAAGGTTTTTCAAATCAGACTGAGGGTGCGGAAAAAATCTTGATA
>ULVT01033225.1_pt1 | contig 17326 bp, 18 predicted proteins | sample 1959701 | NCBI WGS metagenome assembly ULVT01 (sample SAMEA4835793, study PRJEB28245) | human gut metagenome | biome: gut microbiome; material: fecal sample | place: Denmark | collected 2008
TTATATTAACAAGTCACCAATGTATCTGTTAAGCCTTTTAAAATCAATTGTTTCATATTGATTCACATCTAACGGCCAATCTCTAAAACAAATATCATATGAAAACGTATCAACAGGCGAATAATCTCTCAAGAATTCTTCGAACAAATTATATTGTTTTAACATTACAAACATGTCTTTTTCAATCACCAAGGGCAGAATTATTATATTTTTAGAATCATTTACTAAGGACGATTTATTACGATATCCTTTATTCTGTATTACATCACCATCTAAAACAATTATGTTATTCATAAATTCTGGAATATGTTTTTCATACAATTGAATGTAATTTGTCCAGCCTAAATTTATATCTATAAAATCCATATAGATACCTAAATTAACATTATAAGCCGAAGCCAAAACAAATCGCACAAAATCAGCTGCTCTTCTATCCTCACAATAAACATTAACTTTATTTCCAATATTTTTAGCTACTAAATTAATATCATTCAAAACTCTTTCCAAATCATTACTTGACATAATATTTTGTGGTACGATACTTCTTTTACCATTACTATCGTACTTAGGTTCCAAATACACAACTGAGCAATTATAAGAAGAAGCCGGTAAGCTTGCATTCTTCTTTTCTTTAAATTCTTTTCTTTGCAGTTTATTTACATGTTTTAGTATAAGCGGAGAATGTGTAGTAAACACGATTTGTATTCTATACTTTTTTGCAGATTCTAACAAATAATCAACAAGTTTCTTTTGTGAAAATCCATATAATGTTGCATCTAATTCATCAATAAGCAACAGCCCACCTTTGTATTTTTTCCCATATTGCTCCTGTAATCTTTTAAATGAAAGTACCGCTAATATTATACGAGTAACATTACCCTCTCCAGCTGAATTAGTAAATATATCATGTATATCATCACTTATGCCAGCAAATGTTCTTGAGCCAGACCCTTTTTCTAAGCCTACAGAAGCTTTTTTTCCAATACTTTGAATAGATAAAATCTTACGATAATTATCAACACAATAACTCAATTCATCCTCATTCAAATCAATCGTTACTCCATTTGTCTTACCCGACTCTCCTATTGGAAATAAGCGACTCAAGCTCAAAAAAAAGACAGGAATCTGTATGTAACCCGCACCAGAAGCTCTACTTTCAGCATTCCAAAACCTCAACGTATCTTCTTTGCCTTTTTGTTTTCTTGGAATACTTTTTACTGAATAATAATCCTTATCATACACACCACGATGTAATTTAAGTGTCCATTTGTGGGTACCAATGACATCGTGTTCAGGAGATATTTTAAATTTTTCTTTAAACTGCGAGCGAAAATTATAGCCATCTATAGTTTTACATCCATGCATATCATTTGTCTTAGAAATAGTAAATGGTTGTCCAAGCATACCTAATACAGTAGTTTTTTGGGTCGCATTACGTCCAGAAATGGCAGTTATGCATTTACCAAGACAAAAAGACACATTTTCAAACGCTCTAAAACTTTCTATTTCCAACTCTTTTATTATCATTCTTTAAACCCCTTTATAAAACTCTAATTAATAAATTTTCATCCTTCGGTCTTTCAACACATTTAGAAAAGAACATTACTTCACTTGCACTTTTTTTCTCTTGTAATGTATATTGCAGTTCAAACTCAATTTTATCTATTTTAGCATACATATTTTTAATTTCATTAACATTATCATATGTAACTATCCATTTACGCCTCTTTAATTTATCAACAATATGATTTGCTAAGTTTACGTGATCTTTATGACAATAGAAGTTAGTATACAGTCCTGGTCCCTTACTATAGTAAGGAGGATCAAAAAATGTAAAAGATTTTCTTGTCTTTAAAATTACTTGATCAACAAAATCCATTGCCTCCATATTAAACAATAATATTGAATCTTTATATGAAGCAATTTTCCTTACCTGTTTAATTAATGTCTCTTTATTAAATCGACAATCCATTTTATAATTTCCAGTTTGTGCTTTTCCACCTATAGGTCCTGCTTTATCAATGATGCCTGAACGATTTGTGCGATTTAAAAAGAAAGTTGAGAACCCTATCTCCAATGAATTATGTTGTTTATAGTTACTTCTTATTTCTTTTTGTTTATTCCATTCTTGCATTGTTATATCTGTGTTTTCAATTAAATATACAAATTCTTCAGTATGATTCAATACACTATCCCAAAAACAAAAAATCGTATAATCAAAATCATTAATAATAACCTTTTTAACCACATTATTAAATAATAACTCTAAAGCTATTGCTGTTCCACCACAAAAAGGCTCTATATATGTCGTGCAACCGTTGATTTTAACTAGAGCTTCTACATAATTATATAATTTATACTTTCCACCTGGATATCTTAGTGGAGATGGATTCATAAAATCACCCCAACATGTTTAATTACCATTTTATTATAATTCATCCCGATTACACTGTCTATATTTTTCAACTCAAGTCGCAGGTCACAATGTCAACTTATTTACTATTTAGTGTAATTATACTTCTAAGATTTTTCCATTTTTATATTTGGTAAAAAACGCCTAGAGCTTGTCTCTGGGCGTTTGATTTATACTATCCTAATTTCTTAAGGATGTTATCTAATTGTGTTTTAGTCATTTCTAGCTTTTCTGTGTAAGATGCTAGTTTTTCTTTTTCTGCATTGACCTTAGCTTCTGGTGCTTTATTGACGAAGCCAGGATTTTTCAACATGCCTGAACAACGTTTGATTTCGTTTTCTAGGCGTGTGATTTCTTTTTCTAGTTTTCCTTTTTCTTCTTCTAAGTCAATTAATGCATCCATTGCAACTGTTAATACAGCTTTTTCGATTGTACGTGATAGTACGTCTTCTGTATTAAGGTCTTCTTTGACTGTGGCATGTGCCATACGTGCTAGGATGGCAGTTGATTCTGTATTTAGTGCTACATAGCCGTTGTCATTGTGTAGTGAGATTGTTAAGTCTTCACTTGGTTTCATTGAGTATTCGACTTTGATTTCACGTACAGTTTGAATAGCACTGATTACTAATGCCATTTCGTCTTTTTCTGCGTCTGTGTATTCGAATTCAACTTTTTCTGGCCATGTTTCTACGTTTAAGCTTTCTTTTTCGTGTGGCAAGTTCAAATAGATTTCTTCTGTCACAAATGGCATGAATGGTGATAATACTTTTAGAATTCCCATCATGACTGTGTAAAGTACGGCTTTTGTATTGGCTACTAAGCTTTCGTCTTCTGAGTATAGTGTAGCTTTTGATAGTTCAATATACCAGCTGCAGAAGTCGTCCCATACAAAGCTATATAGTTCGTTTCCTACGATGGCTAATTCGTATTTGTCCATGTTTGTTGAAACGTGGTCTAATACTTCGTTAAAGCGTGCTAGGATCCATTTATCTACGCTGTTAGCTTTTGTCATGTCAAGTTCTGGTTTTGTATCACCAATTTGCATTTGAACATAACGTGCTGCGTTCCAGATCTTGTTAATGAAGTTCCAGCTTGCGTCCATCTTCGTTTCGTCAAAACGTAGGTCTTGTCCTGGTGTTGAGTTTGTTGTTAAGAAGAAGCGTAGTGCGTCGGCACCTTTTTCTTGAATCACATCCATTGGATCAATACCGTTTCCTAATGATTTAGACATTTTACGTCCTTGTGTATCACGTACAAGTCCGTGGATCAATACATCTTTGAATGGACGGTTCTTCATGCAGTAGCGTGTTTGGAAGGCCATACGTGCTACCCAGAAGAAAATAATGTCGTATCCTGTGACTAATACATCATTTGGGAAGTATCTTTCTAGATCGGCTGTGTTTTCTGGCCAGCCAAGTGTTGAGAATGGCCATAATGCACTTGAGAACCATGTGTCTAATACGTCTTCATCTTGTGACCAGTTTTCAATGTCTTTTGGATCTTCCATTCCTACATAGATTTCACCTGTTTCTTTGTTTGTCCATGCTGGAATTCTGTGTCCCCACCATAACTGACGAGAAATACACCAGTCTTCAATGTTTTCTAGCCATTGTTCAAATGTTTTATTGAAACGTGGTGGTACGAAGTTAATTCTTTGATCTTCGATTTCTTGATTCTTTAATACTTCTTCAGCCAATGGTTTCATCTTCACAAACCATTGTTTACTTAAGTATGGTTCTACAATAACACCCGTTCTTTCTGAGTGTCCTACCTGGTGTAAGTGTTCTTCAATATGATCTACAACACCAGCTTCTTTAAAGTCGTTAACTAAGGCTTCACGACATTCAAAACGATCCATACCAGCATATTTACCACACATATCATTCATGGTTCCATCTGGATTCATACAGATTGGCATTGGCAAGTTGTATTTTTTAGCTAATGCGAAGTCGTTAGGGTCATGGGCCGGTGTACATTTCATTACAGCTGTACCAAAGCTCATGTCAATATAGTCGTCTGCCATGATTGGAAGTTTGTCTCCATTGGCAGGGTTAATGGCGTGCATTCCAACAATGTCTTTATATCTTTCGTCATCTGGATGTACAAAGATTGCTTGGTCGGCAAACATTGTTTCTGGACGTGTTGTCGCAATGACTAATTCTTGTCCTGTTTCAACCACTTTATATTTGAAGTAGTACATGTGTCCCATAATTTCTTTGTGTTCAACTTCAATGTTTGATAGTGCTGTTTTAGCTTCTGGGTCCCAGTTAATAATTCTTTCCCCTTGATAGATCAATCCATCATTGTATAAATCTACAAAGACTTTACGAACGGCATGAGATAATCCTTCGTCTAATGTAAAGCGTTCACGACTATAGTCTAAAGATAGTCCTAATTTAGCCCATTGGCTACGAATAGTCGAAGCATATTCTTCTTTCCATTCCCAAGCTCTTTCTAAGAATTTTTCACGACCAATGTCATAGCGAGAAATTCCTTCTGATTTTAAACGAGCATCTACCTTTGCCTGTGTCGCAATACCCGCGTGATCCATTCCGGCTACCCAACATACATCGTAGCCTTTTAATCTTTTATAACGACATAAAATATCTTGTAGTGTTGTATCCCATGCATGTCCCAAGTGTAACTTTCCTGTTACGTTTGGTGGAGGGATCACAATACAATAGGGGCGTTTAGACAAGTCGCCCGCTGTGAAATATCCTTTTTCAATCCAATTTTGGTATTTATCATTTTCTACTGCTAAATGATTATACTTTGCTTCCAACGTCATCCACAATCATCCTTTCCGTACATATAAAAAAGCACATCCCCATAGGACGTGCTTGACGTGGTACCACCTAATTTTATTCTCATTCACATTAACGCTGTGTCACGAAATTTACTACTCTTAGTTCATAAATTCAACTCAAAGACTACCTTCACTTATCCAACACGCAAACTTTCACCAAACGCTTGCTCTCTATAGAATTGGTATAAACTACTCCTTCTTGTCATCGCTTTGAATTTAGTTTATCAAAGAAAAAGTAAAAACTCAAATCATTTTGAAAAATTAGTTGTTTTATTCTCTACTTTACTATATGATGATTAAAGAAAGTGGTGTAAACATGGATAATCAATTATACAATCAAATCAAAGCTGTTCATGAACAATATATTAAAGAACAGAATCGTTTAGAAGACGAAATCGATAGACTAAGACGAGAAATCGTCTGTCTAGATAATGAAGACGAAATTGAGGCGTTAAATAAACTCGTTAAAATCGATGATATTAAGCGTAAGATGGTTGTAGAATTCATTCATAGTTTAGATAAGATTGTAGAACAATAACTCTACAATCTTTTTTGTTATGTACAACCCTAATCTATTCTTTGAATAATATCATAATATGTATCATCTTCACCTGGATCAAATTTCACAGGTATTGTTTCATCACCTTTTAGTAGATGAATCATTTGAGATATTCTTTCATAATCCCTCATTCTTGCAGTTTTATATACACGTCTATGCCTAAATTTTAAAATTTGTCCAAACAATTCAACATTACCCTCACCATCTATAACCAATTGAATTGGTTTTTCAAAATCTACAAATGACTGTTTGACACTTGATTCAACTCTTATTGATAATGTACTGTTCTTCCATGATTTATTAGAATCTTGAATATAACGGATGGGCAAGCCCATCCAATACGGTAAAATAAGTCCAGTTGATACGGTGACGAAGTCCATTGAATCCGTTGTATAAGTCCACACCTATATTGTAGATATAAACTATCATCCTCCTGTTGTAAGATAAAAACAGGTAAGTAAGTATACTTATCTAGTCTTGCGATTAGGAGGTGTTTTTTTTATGCGAGATGTTAAAAAAGTTTTGGAAATGAGATCACAAAACTATAGTCAGCGACAGATTTCTGTATCTCTTAAAATTTCAAGGGATACAATAAGAAAAATTTTTAATGTAGCTGATGACAAGAAAGTGTGTTGGTCATCTGTTAAAGATCTCAGTGAATCAGATGTCCAAAATTTATTATTTGAACAGGAGACGAAAATCAATTTATCCATTAAGCAACCTGATTTTGATTACATCCATAAGGAACTGTTAAAGCCAGGAACCACAATCAAACTGCTATGGGAAGAATATGTTGATGATTGTCGGTCAATCAAGAGTCCTTTTTACCAGTATAGCTACTTTTGCGAACGATATCGTGATTACGTTAAAAAGCATAATCTTACGATGCATATCAATCATAAACCGGGTGATAAAATGATGGTTGATTGGAATGGCACCCGTATGTATGTGTATGATCGTTACACAGGAGAAGCAATCCCTGCATATTTATTCGAGGCAACATTACCATTTAGTATGTACAGTTATGTTCAAGCATGTCCAAGCATGAAAATCAATGATTGGGTCGATTGCCATATCCAGGCTTACCGTTATTTTGGCGGAGTTACAAGACTTCTGATTCCAGACAATCTAAAAGTAGGAATTATCCAAAACAAGAAATATGAGGATCCAATATTAAACAAATCATATCAGGAAATGGCAGACTATTATGATACAACTATTATTCCAACAAGAGTGCGTAAGCCTAAAGATAAGGCAGCTGTTGAAGGCGCGGTTGGAGATTGTACAGTAGCCATTGTCGGTAAACTTAGAAACAGGAAATTCTTTTCGTTTGAGGACCTAAACAAAGCAATTATCAAAGAATTGGACAATTTCAATAACAGACCTTTTCAGAAAAAGGATGGTTCTAGAAAAAGCGTATATTTAGACGAAGAACTTCCGTTTATGAAAGCTCTACCTGAACTGCCATTTGAGTTGAGTGTATGGAAACGAGCTAAAGTTCAATTAAATTATCATATTTCGATAGAAAAAATGAATTATTCTGTGCCATACGAATACGTTGGAAATTATGTAGATGTAAAAGTCACAAAAAGAACTGTAACTGTATATTATAAAATGAATCAAATTTGTACCCATGATCGATTATATGGTCGTATCAATCAATACTCAACAAATGAAAGTCATATGCCGGAGAATCACCAAAAATTTCAATGGAACAAAGACCGTTTTATGAAGTGGGCTGCCTCTATTGGAGACAATACTTCGATTTTAGTTTCCAAACTGTTTGATCGTTATAAAGTTGAAGAACAAGCTTATAAAGGTTGTATGTCATTGTTGAAACTATCAGATAAATATGGAAAAACCAGACTGGAAAATGCGTGTCAATTGGCGTTGGATCACATCAGTCAGCCTGGCTATAAAAATATTAAGATGATATTACAGTCAAATCAAGATTTGAAAGATAAAAATGATAATGTACAAAGTGAATGTGATATGCATGCCTTTGTGCGAGGAAAAGACTATTACGGAGGCAAGAACAATGGATAAGAGTGAATTGATAGAAAAATTGAAGAAAATGAGATTACCAGTTATTGCAGAACAATATGAATTACAAAGTGCAAACCCAGAATACAATCAATTATCATTCGATGAACGGTTCAGCGAATTAATTGATATGGAATATGATAGTCGAGTAAATCATACAATAGAAAGATTTATCAAGAATGCACATTTTTATGATTCTACAGCAAGTATGGAATCAATTAATTATAATCCAGACAGAAAACTCGATCGCTCGCAAATGGAGGAATTGTCTACAAACAATTATATAAACAACGGTTTAAATGTAATTTTTGTAGGAGCATCCGGTTGCGGTAAAACATGGTTATCAAACGCTTTGGGGATCCATGCCTGTAGAGCTAGAAAAACAGTTTTATATATTCGATTACCAGAACTATTCTCAAAATTTGAAGAAATGAGGATTCAAGGAAAATATAATGAATATCTAAAAAAACTAGGAAAGTATGATTTAATGATACTAGATGAATTCTTATTAAAATCGACAAGTGAATCAGAAAGAAGTGACCTACTTGAATTGATGGAAATAAGGTGTAATAAGAAATCAACAATATTCTGTAGTCAATATTCATTTGATGGTTGGCATCAATTATTAAATGGAGGACCTATAGCGGATGCGATATTAGATAGGATAATTAATTCATCTTATTTGATTACATTACATGGAAAATCATTAAGAGAAACATACTCTAAATTAAAAGATAAGAAATAACCAAAAAACACGGTTGATTTAATTTGACCGTGTTTTTTAGTGGACTTGTATTACGTATTAAGATTTAAAAAAGATGGACTTCTTTAACGGATTATGTGGACTTCTGTAGCATATTGCATGGACTTCAGATAGCGGAATACTCAGAATCTTTACTATTAATCAAATCGGATAAAGTAAATATAATTTTAGAATCATCTTGAGTAATAATATCAGGTATTTCAAACTCGACATTAAAATACTCTTCTATCAAACACAATCGAGTATATAAATCAATTTCAATATCAATTAGTGAAGCATCATAATCTACTTCCTGATATCCTTGTGCTCTAACTATTTCTATTTGACGTTTTAAAGAATATATTAAAAATTCTTTTTTCATCACAATATCTTTTAAAAATCTTGAATAATTTAAATGTTCTTTACTATTTAGATTTTTAGTGTGAAATGTAAAGTTAAAAAGCGTTTCGCCTTCCACCTTAAATCTAAATTCAAAATTAACTTTTGCATGACCTTGTTCATCATTTGTGACGATATATGTTCCATCATCTAAAATTTCTTTTGTTCTCAATAATACATATTCAAAATATGTTTTACCGCCAACTTTAATAGAACACGGAAAAGCTGGTGGAAATTCTTTATGTTTTAGCACCAAGTTTTCGCCTATCATTCTTTCCGCTTCAGATTGGCACGGATCTTCGATAGAACCCAATAATTTTCTAGCATCCTTAACCTGAATGATCATATCTAATTGATGTCTATATGAGAAATCTAGTGGATCAAAACCATTAAAATAATTTATATATTCCCCAATTTGTAAATCTGCTTTTATATCCATTATAGGCGGATATTTTTTAATCGAGTTTTCCTGTAAAGGTACACTCATCAATTTTCCTTGATTCATAGAGTATCCATATTCCGGATATAATTTATGTTGTGTTGACATGATATTAAACAAATTATTAATTTTTGTTTCAGCTAAATTTAACTGATTATTATTTACTAATCGAACAAAATTATCCGATGAATACTCAGCCAATTCTTTTTGCGAAGATAAAACCAATTCCCTCGATTCATCTATTTTATCTGTAATATTCTCTATGCCATCATCCAAAGTTTCAGAACACAAAAGATATTCTTTAATGGTTATTTGTTTTTTGTAGAAATTTCTTATGATATTAATACAATTTGTGATTAACTTATTCACTTTGGCCTTTGATTCTTCTGTATCAGCTTGAGAAAATTGTAACCCTTTATTTATGATTGTTTGATGTGCTTTTTCTCTTTCTTTTCTCGATTTTGAAAACACTCTTGTCTTTGTATCTTCAATCAAATTATTTACCACATAGTTAAGTAATCCTTCAAAATCAAATTCTTCGTCAATTGAACATAAATCAAAATATTTCTTTTCGGATATAATAAACTCTTCAAGATCCTTTTTTAATCTTTGCTCATCAATCTTTTTGTTTATTTTGCTTTTCGCTACTCCAACGCCAAGATTTAATAATTCCTCTAACAAATAATCTGCAATCATTGTTTCTCCTTTCTATAAAACTTTCTTTCACTATCTTAGTCTTTGAATATATCGATATACATCCCCGTTCCAATTCTTTAATTCATTCGGATTTGTATAATACAAACTCAAAGCTTCACAAAAGAATTCATTCGTATTGTGTATTCCTAAATCATAATATCCAATCTTATTTTCTTCATAGAGTTGTTTAAACTCTTCAGTCGATGAATACTTATATTTTGAATCTATAATATGAACAATCTCATGTATCATGACACTCTTATAATCCTTTATAGATTTAGTACGACTATCCACTAGTAGAGTAATACTATTCTTTGTATAACTACCATCCACTATTTCTTGTTCACTATATTCAAAACGATCTGGATCACACAATATTACAGATTTACATTCACTCTTTAATGAATCTGGCAATGCATTATATTCAGAAATAATTTCATTCTGAATCGTTTTATCTATCGTTCCATTTGTGGTAACGACATGCTTACTGCAGCCGCATAATAAACATACAAATAACACTAAAATACTCTTCTTATTCAATAAGCTCACAAATAACTCCTTTGTCTAATATAAATTTAACTTTGCCACTCGCTTCTTCACTAATCTTATCATACAATCTTCCTGCACTATAACTTTCTCCTAGTACTGTATAAGGACTATTGGCTACAAAACCAATCTTTCCTAGACCTGGTAGGTTTACACTAATAGCTTCCCTATCGTATTCGTTATCTTCTTCTTTCTTTAAATAAACAATCATTTCTTTTTCTAGAAATGAATCTCCATAATAATGATGTAATCCTGTAACTGTAAAATAGATGTTTGACATAAGTATGTTCTCCTTTATTATTTCAAGTTACATTATTAATTGACATTATACGTGTCTAAATAGTAAATAAATTAAATTATTTTTTGAATAAATCATTGGACTATTTGGGAAATAAAGAATCATACGATAAATATAATACACAATCATGAGTGTACACCATAGAATTAATATCATTTTCCTTTTCTCGGGTTTTAATAGGCATAGAACGCCACAAATTAGTGTTGGTATTAATAGTGCATGGTAGTACAAAGATAATTGAATATTTCCTTTAAGAAGATAATACAGGCTTGTTTTCATGTTGCATCCTGGACATGGTAAACCTGTAATGAATTGAAAAGGGCATTTATAGAATAATAAAAGAAGGAATAGTATGAGAACTATTCCTAAATATTTAGTCTTTTGCGAAACCATTAATATGACTCTGAAGGATGCAATAGGATACTAATGATAATTGTAGTATGGATAATACCATTAATACAATACTATCGTCACTTGGATGATGTCCATTACTTCTTGTAAGACTTGATACCATCTTACCAGCCTTCCATAAGTAGTATAGTAAGTAGATTCCACATGTCACAATACTTAATACAACAACAAGTCCTGGTTCAGCACCTTTTTCTTGGTTTTGACTTTCACATAAATCATTTAAGTCATGTGCGATTGTATATAGCCAATAAATACTATAAATGCCACAAGTAACTAGACTTAATACTACACATAGTCCAATACTCTTTTCTTTTACAACTCCAGTAGTAAATGAAAAACTTGGTTCTACATGCACTGTTTTATTACCTGCAAGCTCGGTATTTTTTAATCTTTGCCAATCTTGCATGCCTGTTTTCCATACAAAACTATTTCCAGTTAATACACCACTATCAATAAATCCCTTCATGTCTGATTCACTAAAAGGACCTTTAGAATCATTATTCTCTACATAATACCAATCATTCGAAGATGATGTAGAAATAAATTCATTTAATTCCGTATTCTCTAGTCTTTCCCAGTCTTTCATACTTGCCTTCCAAACTAGAGTACTACCATTGATTTCACCAGAAGTAATCTTAGCCTTCATCTCTTCTATACTGAATGATCCTTTAGAGTCATTGTTCGATACGTAGTACCATTCTTTGACTGATGCAGTTGATTCATTCTCATTTACTGATTCTTCTTTATTTGTTTCAACTTCAGATTCATTAACTTCTTCTTCAATCTTATCCACTACTGCAACAGGTACAACAATATCTTCATCGACTTCTACCTTTGTTCCACAATTTGAACAAAACTTAGAATCATCACTTATTTCGTGCCCACAATTTTTACAAAACATATTCAATCTTCCTCTCTCGATTGATTCAATTATAAAATGAATACAATCTTAACACAACTACTTAAGAAAAACTTAAGAAAATAAAGAATAGCTCAGATTTTATATATACCAATTATTGTTCTGTATTTAAAAGCATTTCAACAATTTTATATACATCTGTATAAGGGATTTTCTTAATCCGATCAATCGTTCCATTACTTAGATGATAATCTTCTAGCTTTTTTGAGTTTTCAATCTCTTGTTTTGAGTTTCCTACAATCAATTCAAAAACATCTTTACTTTTTGAATAATCTGAAATGTAATTATTTAGTTCTTTAATAGCTTCATCATTTGAACAATATGGTTTAGTACTATATCTAAAATGAAGAAGATACCAGATTTCAAAACATGGATTTGACAAATAAAGAGAAACATTATTTTGTTTGGCCAATTTAATGGCTGCTCTTAATTCTTTTTCCCTACCTCGTTTGAAATCAACATCAATAAAACAAGCTAAGATATCTCCTTGTTTTAAATCTAATTCTTCTTGTTTAGCCGTTTTTAATAAGTCGCGAAAAACACCTTCGGGATCGGTATTGTTTCCTTTAGCTACATTAATTTTATATTCACTTTGAGTTTGGTTAAAAGCTGTAAAATAATTTTTTTTCTATTTGATTACTTCCTTCAGTTCCGATTAAAATGATTTTTTTAGGCTTTCTTAAATATTTTCTCCTTTTCTTTGCCCTACTCTTTTTACCATTCAATATCCTTTAAATTTACAACTGGCATAGCACCATACCTTCCCTGTAAATACCCTTTTTGAATGTTTTCTGATTTTCTAGGTGAGAATTCATCCAGTGAATATAAATCAGAAACGCCAGTTTTATTATTTTTTTCAACAAAGTAAATTTGATCGCGTCTAAATAAATTTAAATCTAACAAACTAATTTCATGAGTATTAAAAATTAATGTGAGTACCCATCTAACGACCCCATGCACTAAATAGACATTGTTAATGTCAATATAACGGGTAGTATATCCTTGTACAAAGGATGGTGCTCATTAGGTATTACAAAAGAAACAATAAAAAGTTTTCCGTTACTGGTCGTGGAGACTATATGTCTACTTCTGATTTCATTATTCAATACTACACAAATTTAGATGCTTGTCGTAAGTTTTTCTTTGATATTAAATGGCCTACTGGCTACTATTGCGAGAAATGTGGCTGTACCCACTACTATTTTATGAAAACCAAGAACTGCTATCGTTGTGCTAACTGCAAACATGAGGAAAGATTATTATCCAATACAATCTTTCAGGATAACAAACTGCCTTTAAACGCTTTATTATACGGTTTGTTTCTAATCTTTACTGCAAGTAATGGTATTTCTAGTTTGGAACTTTCTAAAGAATTAAAGGTCAATTACAAAACAGCCTGTTTATTACAGACTAAAGCTCGTATACTTATGAAAAATTCGAATTCAAAGAAATTTTTGGATTCGAACTTTTATGAATCAGATGTAGCCTATACAGGAGCTCCATCACATAACGGAAAGCGAGGTCTTGGTACTGATAAACAGCCCTTTTTAATAGTGCTTTCAACAGAGCAAGAAAATCAGTATCCATGTTTTGTAAAGATGCAGGAAGTGGCAACAGATTCAAGCAAGATCGTACAGGAATATTTTGAGAAGTACGTAATAATGTCCAAAGAGAGAAAATTGAATACAGACGGTAAAACGACATACAACATCTTAAAAAATAGAATGGAAGTAAATAATGAAGTGATTGACTACGATAATGATAATCATCGATTATACTTTCTAAACAAGATTATATCCAATTTAAACAGTCAATTGGTTGATAGATTCCATGGAGTTGCCAAAAGAATGTTGCCCTTATACTATTCTGAATTCGAATGGAGATTCAACCACAGAAGCTGCAAATCTATCCTGGATAAGATCAAGAATTATATAATGCAATCCAGCATAGCCACCCGAAAGATGATTCGTGATTCAATGGACCAATATGCCACGGCTAGAGGATTGGAAAACGCCTAGGGTTGTCAGATGGGTACTCACAAAAATTTTAATTATTTATGAACATATTGATTAACTTCCAAGAACACTGTCATATTTTTGTTGAATCATATCTTGAAATTCTTTTAATATAAACCTTGATGCATTTCTTGAGTTTTCACTTTTTGAATCTTTAGAAAAATATATTTTAGGTACGCTTACTTCAAAAGAGTGATTCCTAACATGACTCCGAAAATAGTGTGGAAAGCCATATTCTACAATACATTGTCCCTCTAGTACACCAAAACTAAATTTATATTGCGCTTGCACTTTCCTTAAAATTAGAAACTCATGATATTGTTTATCTGATATATACTCAATATTTTCTAAAGTCTTGCCTTTTTCACTGTTTATTATAATATTTTTAACCGAACCTCCCATCCATTTCGTATTATCAGGCATATTAACTTTTCTATCCGGACCAATTTCGATATTTTTTACTGCCTCAAAAGATAAAAATCCGCTAGGACTATCATTTGCAAGTTGTAGCATAAAAGCGAACCTTTGAATATTGTTGAACTTGTCTGATGTTATCTCGAATGGACTTTCTTTATTGGATATTTCTCCTAGGATTTGCAAATGATTAGTGACCATTTTGATTATTTTTTTATTAATAACTTCAGTTTCTGAAGATGTATATTCATTACGGAAACAAATCATACCTTGAGTTGCTGATTTTTCAATTTCAACTCTACCAGTATATCTGCTTTTATTATTAGCCCAATCTTTAGTAACATCTTCTCTTATAATTGTATAATCCAATACTAATTTATTTTGATCATCCATATTAAAACTTAAATCAGTATCAAAATCAAAACAATCATATTCATCTATCAAGTCATCTCTTTCGACCAAGTCCTGTGGTATTAAATTATTTAAATTTTTATCTGATTGAGATTTTGCTTTAATGATTTTGGTTTTAAGACTATCTTCTTTTGTCTTTTGCAATTCTTGCAATTTTTCAAATTCTCTTGGGCTTAATATTGATAGAGTCAAAATCGGTATAGATGATTTCTTATCACTATCACCAATATATACCCCTCTTTCGGCAAGAATATTTTTCATATCCGACTCACTGATACAAGATTTACTTAATAAGGGTTTTAATCTTTCTCCCACTGGCAACAGTGTATCTGTATTAATAGTATCATTCATTTGTTCACACCCCATCTCTAAAATCTGGATTATAAGTTACAACTGTAATTTTATCAGTAAAACTTGAATCTGCAAATTCTGCTTTGCAAGACACAACTATTTCTTCATGATCGAACTGATAAAAGTCAGGAAAGGCAATTACTATATTTGCCGCCCAATCGGATGTAATTTCTTGTGCTAATCCGATTAGTCGTCTCAGATACTCTTTGCAAAATTTATCTTTTACGAGTAAAAGTAATTTATTTTGATTGTTCTGATTTATTGCCATAGGTAATACATCGGAATTTAAGTATTCAAAAGGAATAACTGACCCACTGTATTTTCGATTTAGATTAGCATTATTTAATCCTGTATTTATATAAAAAAATTTGCAATTCTCTTCTCCATATTTTGTTTTTGCAAAATTAATTGCAGTATAAAGAAATTGTGCACGATTATTATCTATGAGTGCCACAGTATCATAATGGCATTCTTCTCTAAAATAGAAATCGCCAATTTTATCAACTACAGACTCATTTTCTCTTCCGTCATCTCTGTTACGATCAATCCAAAATATCAATGAAGAACATACCCTCTTGTTTGTACCTGGAATTTTTCGTTTTGCTATTTCGCAACATGGATAGCACTCACTTGCAAAAGCGATGTCCATCAAAAATTCTTTAAACTTACTTTTTATTCCATCTTCTGTTTTGGGATAACCATTGCGACATTTTACGCTTATTAAAACATCGTGTCGTGTTGTATCCCTAAGAGGTGACTTATACTTAAAAACATAATCAATCCCATGTTTTTCTGACTTATCAGCATTTTGTTTTTTGTGGGTATCTTGATGAACACAAGGAACCGTTACGCCACTAATACAGTCTTTCCATCCAAAAATTTCTAATAGATTTTTTACTATTTTTTCTCCATATTCCCCTGAACTTTTTGCTTTTTCTCCGCCTGCCATTTTAATATCTCCTTACTTTTCGTTAGTATAATATATCTTGTAATATCGCATCTTCTTTTTTGCATCATATCCCTGCTCAATAATTTCCTCAACCGCACTTATTTTAGAAGGAATCTTTATTTCAATATCAGAATCTAATTTTATAAAATTCCGTATCTTTTTTTTGGCTTCTGTAACAGCTTGCTTTGATATCTCAAATGACTCTCCAAATCCGAATTCTAAATTATTATCTTGTATATAAGACTTAAAAGCTTGGTAGTGATTTTCATTTTCACAAGCATGGTTTGCAAAATCATCAAATTCAAAATTATCATGAGATTCAAAGTACTGTACAGAATTATTCAAAAACGATATTTTGCTTGTTTTTTCCATATCGGATGATTTGCTTAGAAACTTTTTACATACATTTAAAACATTAGAAGTGTTTGTGTAAGCATCTTCAATTTCAGTAACTCTCAAAAAATCATTCTTCCAATATAGTGCATCATTACGACTTGTATCAACTATATATACTTTTTCGGGGATTTTCCGCTTAAAATCAAATATTAAACATCCTTTATCTAATTTTTTTGTATTAATTCCTTTTTTACACGAAACATCAAAAGAGCCTTGGTGTTCTTTAATATTCAGATAAAAATCCTTTGTTTCCGATTTAAATATCCCAATTGCATTTGTTTCGTATCCATCGATTGTGCAGTCGTTAATAAATGCAATATACAACTCTCCTCGTTTTATGTTTGGATGAGTCGAGACTTCATACAAGTGTTTTGCAATATTTTTTGATTGTTCTATAAATGTATTTGGTGATTGGAATATTGTAGAAGAGTACATATAAAGTTCATTCAAACTAAGGTTTGTCTCATGAGAAAACTGATTGAGTATTCCAGCATTCAGAGCCACACCGTCCAGCACTGA
>ULVT01034521.1_pt1 | contig 17156 bp, 16 predicted proteins | sample 1959701 | NCBI WGS metagenome assembly ULVT01 (sample SAMEA4835793, study PRJEB28245) | human gut metagenome | biome: gut microbiome; material: fecal sample | place: Denmark | collected 2008
CCAGTGTCGCCTCGCCGATGGTGAAGAGGATATGCTTGCTGCCGAGGAAGAACGTGCAAGGGTCGTCCGTATCGCCGAGAATTTTTTCCGCTTCTTTTAAAGCGGCGGCAGGCACAACAAACTTGAGTGTCCGTCCGATCGGCTCTTCCGATTTCCAGCGGCGCAGCGCCAGCCGGTAGCCGTCAACAGCGACGACTGTAATCGAAGTATCTTCTACCTCAAACAAGCAGCCGGTATGAATGGGGCGGGCCTGATTTTCGCTGACGGCAAAACTGGTGCCGCCGATCATGGCTTTGAGTTCATTCTGCGGCAGGCTGATGCCTTTGTCGGACTCGACTTCCGGCAGTTCCGGGTAATCCTCGGAGGACATAGCCGTGATGGTGAACGAGGAAATGCCGCCGCGGATGGATACTTTGAATTTTTCGTCAACCGAGATGCTGACGGTATCGTCGGGCAGCTTTCGGATAATGTCGAAGAAGAGACGGGAGGGCATGATGCAGGCGCCAGTCTGCTGGATCTCGGCATCGACGGAGATGGTAATGCCCGTTTCGAGATTATAACCGGAAAGCGTCAGCTTTACGCCGGCCCGGATATAAATTCCCTCGAGCGCCGGAATGGTGCTCTTCTGCGCGACGGTACGGGAGGCGACGGAGACGGCGCTCACCAGTGCGTTTTTTTCACAGGTAAATTTCATGGAACTTCCTCCGTTTCTTCTTTCAAGAGAAAGAAAGGATATTTTTTAGAAGTAGGTAGCAGTAGGGGAATTTTATGTGGAAAAGCTGTTTTTTTCTTGACAGATCAATGCTTTTTTGTCCACAGGCAGGTGTGCAGAAAAAAGAATGTTATCAACATGCAGTTTTGTGAAACTTCTGTTTCACAGCTTTCCACAGGGGAGTCGTGTGGATTCCACAGGTTGGTGTGGACAAAAATTAAAGCTTACTGTTGATGTTCGCCGTAATGTCGCGGATGTTGTCGGCGAGCGTTCCGGTGCCTGCGGCAAGCTGCTGCTCGACCTTTTTGAGCGAGTGAATGACGGTCGAATGGTCACGGCCGAATTCCTTGCCGATGTCGGGCAGGCTTAAATTGGTAAGCTTGCGTACCAGATACATGGCGACCTGCCGCGCTTCGGCAGTATTCTTGTTTTTAAGCGTTCCGCGGATAACGGATTCTTCGATGTTATAGAATCGGGAGACTTCACCGATGATGAGGTTCGGAGTGGGCAGATTTTCGGCTTTTTCCTTGTTGTACATGTCCTTGATAGCGCGGGACACGTTCGGAACGGTCAGTTCCATGTTGTCAAGGTCGTGATAGGCGCGGATCTTTTTGACCGTGCCCTCCAGCAGACGCACGTTCGAGGTCACATTTTCGGCGATGAACGTACAGACATCGTTCGGCAGATCAAAGCCAAGCGAGACGGATTTGTTCTTGATGATTGCCATGCGCGTCTCAAAATCGGGTGGCTGGATATCCGCAATCAGGCCCCACTCAAACCGCGTTTTCAGACGGTCCTCCAGACGCAGCATCTCATTGGGCGGCCGGTCTGCAGTCAGAACAATCTGGTGGTGGTTCTCGTAGAGGTTATTGAAGGTATGGAAAAATTCCTCCTGCGTCGATTCCTTGCCGGCGATAAACTGAATATCGTCAACCAGAAACAGATCGGCGTTGCGGTATTTATAGCGGAATTCATTGTTCCGGCCTTCCTGCAGGGCAGCAATCAGTTCATTTGTAAACTGATCACCCTTGATATAGACGATGTTGTAGCTGGGATGGTTTTTGTGCACGACGCTCGCGATGGCGTAGAGAAGGTGCGTTTTGCCGAGGCCGGACGGGCCATAAATGAAAAGCGGGTTATACGTTTCCGCCGGATTGTTGGCCACAGAAACAGCTGCTGCGTGCGCAAAGCGATTCGAGGAGCCGACGACGAAATTGTCAAAGGTAAACTGCGGGTTAAACTCGATGAACTCCGGCTTCTGCGATTTGCCTCGATAGGCCTCAATTTCCGTGTCGTCGAGTACAACGACATCGACGTTCAGCTGGAAAATTTCCTGCATGGCCTCTTTGATGTAGCCGGTGCAGCGGCGGACGATGATATCCTTTCGGAAGGAGGAGGGGGAATAGAGCACGAGTTTCTCATCCGTCAACTCGAGAATCTCAGTATCGTCAAACCAGGTTGACACAACCTGCGGGGTCAGGCGGGACTCCATATGACCCAAAACCTTGGCCCAGACGTAAGCGGAAGAATACATGGCGCAGCTCCTTTCTGTATTTGCCGCGCGGGCAGAAAAATCACAAAATTATACACACTAATCATAGCACAGCTGTGGATAATTTTCAAGGGGAGATGGGGCAGACTCTTTAATATAATAAGAATATAGAAAAATCCCCTTCGCGGAAAGGGGATTTTTTGCATATTCGGCGGCTGGATATGCCTCCGGCGGCCCTGTCTTTTCTCTTGCTAGAGAAAAGAGAAAAGAGTGCTTGGACGCGGTGAATCAGCTTTGCGGTCAAAATTTGTGAAGCAGTACAGATTCGCCGAAATCCTGTAGGGGACGATGCCCACATCGGCCCAATGGAAAGTTACGAATTCGCCATGGATTTTCGTAAAAGCGATGCAATCTGCCGGGTCAATGTGTACCGGCATCGCCCTCTACCTTTGACCTGTGTGTTCAGAAAACAAACCGGATCAAAAGCATATACACGATCGTACCGCCTGCGATAGACAGGAGCATGCTGCGCTTCCAGAGGTGCAGACCAGCTGTAACAGCGATGCCAATCAGTTCCGGCAAGCTGTGATTGCCTTGTGTAAACGAGATGTTTTTCAAGCAGTAAATTATCAGCATGGAGAAAATTGCGCCGGGCAGGACTTTGCCGAGATATTGCACGAAAAGCGGTGTTTTTTTATGCTCGTTGAAGATCAGGAAGGGAAGAAAACGCGTCAGCTGCGTGCCAAGAGCGCAGAGCGCGATGGTTATTATTTGCTGCGGAAGCGTCATAAGCGTTCACCTCCGAATTTTGATTCGATTGGCTTTTTCAAAAACGACAGACAAGCGAGGATGCAGACCATCGTCGGAATGAGGAAATTATCCGCGCCGAATACCAGCCGGCAGCAGACTGCTGCGAGAAAGCCAACAAGTTCGCTGAAATGCCGCCGTTCCTTCATCCACTGCTCCATAAAAATCACAACGAACATAGCCGTCATAACGAAATCCAACCCCGTCGTGTCAAAGTGGATAAGACTGCCGAGCAGACCGCCGATCGTCGCGCCGCTGACCCAATAAAGCTGATTGAGAAGGGTCACAAAGAAATAAAACCAGCCCCGGTCAACGTTTTCCGGGATTTTGGCAGTATAATTGACGCTGAATGTTTCGTCGCACATGGCGTAGATCAGGTAATATTTTTTCGGGCCGAGATTTTTATATTTATCCAGCATGGAAATGCCGTAAAACAGATGGCGAGCCTGAATCATGAGCGTCATCAAAAATGTCTGCACGGGCGCAAACGGGGAGAGCAGCATGCTCACGGCGACAAATTCCAAACTTCCGCCGTAGATCACGGCACTCATAATCATCGGATACCAAAAGGAAAATCCGGACGTGCTCATCTGAATGCCATAGGCCATCGCAAGGAACCAGAAGCCCGCGAAAATCGGCACGGTATAGGGAAACGCCGCGCGCAGCGCGGCGAGTTTGCTGTTTTTCATGACTTTGAATGCTTACTCCAATTCATTGATCTTGTTTTGCAGAGATTCGTAAAACCGGCCTAAGTGCACGCCGTCGATAAGCCGGTGGTTGACCTCAATAGAAAGTCCCAGCGTTTCACGGCCGTTTTCCTGCCGGACATATTTACCCCAGGTGATGCGGGGGATGGCGTCATTTACATCAATTTGCCGCTCGTTTGTGCAGCAGGTGAGATCGAACCATGGCAGGCATGAAATATAAATCAGATCGTCTGTCTCGGAGGCCGTCTCTACGAACGATGTCTGTGCTTCACTTCGTTCCTTTGCGGCCCGGCAGAAGTCCTCCATCGTACTCTTACATGGACAGGTGATGATCTGGAACTGCTCACTACCATTTTTCAGTTCCGTAAAACTCGGCGTACGCTTGTCCAGCAGGTAAACGCTGCCATCCCGGATGGTATAACGCAGGTTTTTAACCTCGTTGACCGCCTGTGTGACGAGATATGTCATGGCGTAATAAAAAGACAGGCCGTGCGCTTTGGTGTATGCGTGCAGCCGTGTCACGTCCACGCGGAAGCAGACACTGTAAAACGGCTGATCGAGCGAGGAAAAGAAGGAAAAAATCTCTCTGCGCGGCCAGGAACTGAAATCGATTTTCTGACAGACACCGGACATAAGAAAACCTCCCACTTTTAATACGAATAGTCTATCAGATTTATAGGCAAATGAAAAGTCCTGAAACTACACAAAAAACGGACGCGGGAGTCGCGTCCGTTTGGCGTATTATTTGTTTTTCAGAAGATCACGGATCTCTGTTAGAAGCTGCTCTTCCTTTGTAGGTTCCGGTTCCTTTTCAGATTCCGGCTCGGCGGGCTTTTCCAGCTTGGCCTTTGCCATATTCATAGCCTTGACGACCAGAAATACGACGAACGCAATCAGCAGGAAATCAATGATCGTGGTCAAAAATGTGCCAAGGCCCAGCACAACTGCTTCCGATACGACAGTTTCGCCGTCCATGACGGCGGGTTTGAGCGTGATATTGAGCGTCGCCAGATCCACGCCGCCAATCAGACAGCCAATAAGCGGCATAATGATATCCGCGACAAGACTGGCACTGATCTTGCCGAATGCAGTCGCAATCACAACGCCGATAGCCATATCCATCACGTTGCCGCGCGAGATAAAGGTCTTAAATTCATTCAGAAATTTCTTCATCTGGTATGCCTCTCTTTATGTTTGATATTTCCCGGCAAACCCAGCGAAGCGGTTCGGCGGGAAAGAGGAGGAAACGGGTTTAGAAGAAAAGAGGCTTCGAGAACAGCGGAGACTCGTTCCGTCGAGGCCGTTTCCGACGAGCCTCCGGCGGCCCATTCTTTTCCGCCTTGCCGGAAAAGAATGGGGAGAAAAGGGGCGCTGGGTTACGGTTTGGTGCGTGCTGCGGGTGCAGTTTAGGCAAGCCCTTATTTTCAGTCACTGCGAACACACATAGTCACCCTACAGGCACTATGGTACGCGCCGCCTGTTACGGTGCATCAGATTTACAAGTGGCTGCCTTTGAACGGCTGCGGTAGATCAGCTTTGCGTTCAAAATTTGCGGGACAGTACGGATTCGCCGGAGTCCTGTAGGGGCCGATGCCCACATCGGCCCGCTGGGAAGTTGCGATTTCGCCGAAGATTTCAGTAAAACCGATATATTCTGCTTCTTTTGCCAGCGTTTTCTTTTGGAGAAGTAAAAGAAAATGCTGAACAGCAGTCGCTGATTTCAGAAAGCATGATTTCCTTGAATCAGTGCTTCGGAACCAGAACTTCCTTGCCGCCCATGTACGGCTGCAGGCACTTCGGGATGGTGACGGTGCCGTCCTTCTGGAGGTGGTTCTCAAGGAACGCGATGAGCATGCGCGGGGGTGCAACGCAGGTGTTGTTGAGGGTGTGGGCCAGATACATCTTGCCGTCCGCGCCCTTGATGCGAATGCCGAGACGGCGGGCCTGTGCGTCGCCGAGATTCGAGCAGGAGCAGACCTCGAAATATTTCTGCTGCCGCGGGCTCCACGCCTCAATATCGCAGGATTTGACCTTCAGATCGGCCAGATCGCCGGAGCAGCATTCCAGCTGACGGACAGGAATCTCCATGTTGCGGAACAACTCTACAGAGTAACTCCAAAGCTTGTTATACCAGTCCATGGATTCCTCCGGACGGCAGACAACGATCATTTCCTGCTTTTCAAACTGGTGGATACGGTACACGCCGCGCTCTTCCAGACCGTGGCTGCCGACCTCCTTGCGGAAGCAGGGGGAATAGCTTGTGAGCGTCAGAGGAAGCTTTGCCTCCGGGATGATCTGGTCGATGAAGCGGCCAATCATGGTGTGTTCACTCGTGCCGATCAGATAGAGATCCTCGCCCTCAATCTTGTACATCATGGCTTCCATTTCCGGGAAGGACATGACACCCTTGACGACGTTGCCGTGCATCATAAACGGCGGAATGACATAGGTAAAGCCCTTCTGATCAATCATGAAGTCGCGTGCGTAGGCCAAAACCGCCTCGTGCAGACGTGCAATATCGCCCAGCAGATAATAAAAACCCATGCCGGCCACGCGGCCTGCGGAATCCTTATCGATGCCGTCAAACGACTGCATGATATCAACGTGATGGGGAATCTCAAAATCAGGTACGACGGGATCGCCGAAGCGCTGTACCTCGACGTTGTGGCTGTCGTCCGGCCCGATAGGGACGGACGGGTCAATGATGTTCGGGATCACATACATGATCTCGCGCAGTTTCTCCTCCGCCTCGGCCTGCTTCTTTTCCAGTTCGGCGCGGCGCTCGTCGTCGGCCTTGACCTTAGCGTTGTTTTCATCAATCTGCTTCTGCAGTTCCGCTTTCTGCGCCTCATCCGCTTTTTTCAGCTGGCCATAAAGCGGACCGTTTGCCTTCGACAGCTTGTTGCGGGCAGCCTTCAGCTGCTCACATTCCTGCTGTGCAGCACGCTTTTCCGCGTCGAGACGGATGGCGTCGTCTACAAGCGGCAACTTTGCATCCTGAAACTTTTTGCGGATATTTTCTCGGACAGCGTCCGGATTCTCCCTTAAAAATTTAATATCAATCATAGTTTTTCTTCCTCCTGTTATTCTCCGCCAAGCGCTTTATATTCTTCCAGCGCGGTTTGTCCCAGATAGTCCTTCAGCCGTTCGAGCGTCTGCATAGCGCGGGAGAACGTGACGTTTCCTTCGCGCGTCTCACAGCTTTTCGCCTCCAGCAGCGCTTCATATGCTTCCTTTGTCCGGTCAAGTTCGGTGCGCAGGGACTTGATCATTTCATTTTCCGCCGCCTGCGAATCCTCTTCGGCCTGCGCGGCTTCGTCCAGCTTTTCCGTCAGTTCGTCCAGCTTGTCCTGCAGTTCCTGATTTTCTTTTTCCAGCGCGATCTTGTCGTCCTGCAAGGCGCGGTTCTCATTTTGCAGCGCCTCGGCGTTGGAAAGCGCGCTTGTGCTGGCGGCATTCAGTTCGGAAATCTTTGCTTCAGAGGAATGTGTCTGCAAAATCAGTGAGATCAGAACCAGAATGAATGCTGCACAGAACAAAACAGCCATATACCGAAGCAGCGCGGATTTACGCTTTTCGCTCAGCGGCTTTCCGGTTTCTGGGGCAGCCTGATCCGGCTGCGGGGTTTTCTTTTCGTCCATCAGTGATGCTCCTTTTTGCGGATGGTGTGCAGCACATCATACAGCTGCTGCAGATCGTCCTGCCCATAGTATTCCAGTTCGATGCGGCCTTTGCGTTTACCGGAGACGATACGCACCTTGCGGCCAAGGCCGGCAGTCAGTTCCTTTTCACATTCAGCCAGATAATCGACCCGCGGCGGCTGCTCCTTGACGGGCTGCGCCTGCTTGGTAAGCTTTTTGCAAAGCGCCTCCGTCTGCCGGACGGAAAGACCCAGCGCCATGACCTTCTGCGCGATGGACAGCTGCTGCGCCTCATCCTTGACGGGCAGCAGCGCCCGCGCGTGACCGGCGGACAGGGAACCAGCCTTGACCAGTTCCAGCACAGCAGGGCTGAGGCTCAAAAGCCGCAGCGCGTTCGCAACCGCCGGGCGGGATTTGCCCACACGGGCGGCGGCCTGCTCCTGCGTCATTTCGTAGGTACCCATCAATTCCTGATAGCCGAGCGCCTCTTCAATCGGGTTGAGGTCTGATCGCTGTAAGTTTTCAATCAGCGCCAGTTCCATTGCCTTTTTATCATCAGCTTCAATGATCACGACCGGCACGTCGGATAGTCCGGCCAGCCGTGCCGCACGCCAGCGGCGTTCGCCTGCGATGATCTGATAAAACCCGGATGGCAGCTTGCGGACCGTCAGCGGCTGGATAATGCCGTGCATGCGGATGGAATCCGCCAGGGAATCCAGTTCTTCAGGATTGAAGTTTTTTCGCGGCTGAAGGGGATTTGGTTCAATTTTTTGCAGCGGCAGCGTCACGGCACCTTCGCCGGGCGTGTTCGGCTGCTCGTTAAAGTCTTCAATCAGGGCGCCAAGACCCTTGCCAAGACCTTTTCGCATTGCCATATGCGTTGCTCCTCTCACTGTTCTTTCGCAAGGATCTCCTGCGCGACTGCGTCATAGGCCGCTGCACCGCGGCTGAATTTATCATAGGCACACACGGGCATGCCGTGGCTGGGCGCTTCGGATAATCGCACGTTGCGCGGGATGGCCGCAGCAAAGACCTTGCCGGGAAAATGGCGGCGGACCTCCTCGGCAACCTGTGCGGAGAAATTCGTCCGGCCGTCGTACATGGTAAGTAAAACGCCGAAAATGGAGATCGACGGGTTCAGCCGCTTCTTAACTGCGCGGAGCGTGACCATCAGATCGGAAAGGCCCTCCAGCGCGTAATATTCGCACTGCACAGGAATCAAAACCTGATCGGCGGCGCAGAGCGCGTTGAGCGTCAGCAATTCCAGAGACGGCGGGCAGTCGATGAAGATATAATCATACTTTTCCCGCAGCGGCTCGAGTGCATGCCGAAGCGCGTATTCCCGCTTCTCAACGCCTACCAACTCTACACCTGCGCCGGACAGCGCAACGTTGGAGGCCAGAATGTCGCAGTATTTTGTGCGAATCACGGCGTCTGCGGCGGGGAAGTCCTCGATCACGATATCATAGGTCGAATGCGCGGCTGTGCTTTTTTCTACGCCAAGGCCGGAGGTCGCGTTGGCCTGCGGGTCAAAGTCGCACAGAAGAACACGTTTGCCCGCCTTTTGCAGTGCGGCGGCTAAATTGACCGCGGAGGTTGTTTTTCCAACGCCGCCCTTCTGATTGACAAATGCTAAAATCTTTGCCATACCCGTTTCACACCCCTTCGACCCCATTTTGCATTCTATTATACCGGCCTGTTTCTGAAATTGCAATATAAGCACTGTGAATTTATTGTTTTTCATGTTTCACGTGAAACATTGAGTTTGAATGAATAAAATATATTCCCGGCAAACCCAGCAAAGCGGTACGAATTCGCCGAAGATTCCTAGAAAACCGGTGCACTGCGCCGGGCCGATGTAGGCATCGGCCCCTACGGAACTGATATGGACTGCATCAGAAATTTTGAGTTACTTCAATCTTCGTGGGAAAAGTCCAGAAAAGCCGAAGGGCTGTTGCAAATTTATAATACGAGTTTTTTCTTGACAAGCGTATCGTAAAAAACGCCCTTCCCCCGGTGATACCGAAGTAAGAGCGTTTTATTTTCTAGAAATTAATAGGTTCTAATCACAGCCTTGACCTTACCAATGATTTGGGCATGATTGCCGTCGATGGGCTGATACGCCGGGTTTTCCGGCAGAAGCCAGATCTGGTTTCCGTCCTTGCGGAAACGCTTGACCGTTGCGGAATCCCCAAGCAGTGCAACGACAATCTCTCCGTTGTCCGCAGTCGGCTGGGAGCGAACGACAACTCTGTCTCCGTCGAGAATCCCGGCGCCGATCATGGAATCACCCCGGACACGCAGCGCAAAGCAGCCCGCTTCTCCGTCCCACGGCAGATAGCCTTCAATATTTTCAACCGCCAGAATGGGCACGCCTGCCGTGACCACGCCGACGACGGGGATGCGGTCAGCCCGGTGGGAATCGGCAAGGGTGATCGTGCGTTTTTTCATACCGTCCATTTCAATCAGTCCATCCTGTCGCAGTGCGTTCAGGTGGTAATGTACGGTCGCCGTGGATTGCAGCCCGACGGCAGCGCAGATCTCGCGCACGGAAGGCGCATATCCGTTTTCTGCTGCGAATTTTGTGAGGAAGCAAAGAATCTCTTCCCGTTTGCTGCTTGTTCTGCCCATCTTGACAGCCCCTTTAATCTTAGTTCTTACACTATAACACAGACCGGTTCAAAATGCAAACGTTTGTTTAAAATTTATAAGCCCTCAAGATTGAATTCCGGGATGTAGTCTGCTGATGCGGCGGAAAAGTCCTGTGTATAGCCGTTGTCCAACTCCAATAGATAGAGATAGGACAAAACAGCATCATATTCGTCCTGCGTGATGCGCCGGTCAAAGGGCGGCATTTGCTTTGCATGACCCATGGGGACATATTGACTCATCAGGCTGACCAACACGTCTTTTTTCGGAAAATGGTCCGCAATCCAGTCCAGGACGCCGAGTGAATTGTCGATGCAGCCTGGCAGCACCAGATGGCGGATGATGACCCCGCGCGTCATCTGCTCGTCTTCTATCACTGCGCCTCCCACCTGCCGGTACATTTCCAGAATGGCGGCGGACGCAATCTGCGGATACTCCGGCGCGGCAGAGAGTTCCTTTGCAAGCGCAGCGTCGGAGTATTTGAAGTCCGGAAGATAAATATCGATCAGCCCATCCAGTTCACGCAGTGTCTCAACCGATTCATACCCACCGCAATTATATACGACCGGCACAGGCAGCTTCGGCGTGAGTGCCGGGAGGATGGACGGCAGAAAATGCGTCGGCGTGACAAGATTGATGTTCTGACAGCCCTCGTCGATCAGCCGCTCGAACGCGGCACGAAGTTCTTTCCTGGAAAGTTCCTTGCCAAAATTCTCTTGGGAGATCACTCCGTTTTGGCAGAACGCGCAACGCAGCGTGCAGCCGGAGAAAAACACAGCGCCGCTGCCGAAGCTGCCGGAAATGACCGGCTCTTCCCAATAGTGCAGCGCGGCCCGCGCGGCAAGAATATGGTCGGGCATTTGACAGAAGCCACGCTCCCCTGCTGCCCGGTCAACACCGCATGCACGCGGACAGAGTGTGCAGTGACGATAATCCAGCATAAACTCAACTCCAAAGTTCAGACTGCTTTCCAGTATACCGCTTTTCCCAGCTTTACACAAGCGTGTTCCTGTGCTAAAATCGCTGGTATACAGGAGGTTCGCATATGAAAAAGCTATTTATGGTCACTCTGGCCGCTGTCCTTATTATCAGCGCGGCGGGCTGCGCAAAAAAACCCGCGCAGCAGGAGAATCCTGCCTCTCCCGTTCAGGAGGGGACAATCGTGCCGGAAACCCCGGCGGAACCGGAAGACTTGCAGGAAAACGTCATCCACATCACGCCGAACCAGAACGGCGCATCCGACGGCTTGGAAACAAGCTGGCTCGATGAACCGGAGACAATACAGACAGATCTCGAGGAAATCGTCAGCTGTACCTATACCCTGCCCCATTTGACGCTCGGAACTTCTGACGCGTCCGCAGCGGCAAACACCGTTTTTGACGATCTATCACAGACTGTGATCTCCTATGCGCAGGAGACGGTCTACCCAGCTGCGCAGGAAAAAGGTGCGATCGGCTATGTGAACGGCGGATACAGCATTTCCGAGGAAGATGGAGCGATTGTTGTGAATTATACGATCTCTGTTTCCTATTCCACGGAAAACGGCGATCAGCAGTTCAAGCATCTCTATACCATTGATTTGACCACCGGTGAACTTTTGAAGGAGGAATGAATGTTTCACGTGAAACATTCCACGCAGCCATGAAGGAATGCAAACGCGGCGAGACGCTGCAGGTGACAATCGAGACTGCAACCGCAGACGGAACCGGTATTGCGCGCGTAGACGGACAGGTCGTGTTCGTACCAGGTGCACTGCCGGGCGAGGTGTGTAAAATCCGCATTGCACACATCGGGCGTTCGGCGGTTTTTGCGGAACTGCTGCGTGTGGAGCAGCCGTCGGCGCACCGCGTGGAGCCGGACTGTCCCTATTTTCCAAGATGCGGCGGCTGCGCGCTGCGGCATATGGACTATGCGCAGGAATTGGAACTCAAGCGCGCGCACGTCTATAATTGCCTGACACGCATCGGCGGCCAGACGCTCTCTTCCCTGCCCATCACCGGCGCGGAACAGATCGACGGCTATCGGAACAAGGTGCAGTTCCCCGTGCAGGAGCAGAACGGAAAGCCCGTCGCGGGCTTCTTCGCCGGAAAAACGCACACGGTCATTCCGGTCGCACACTGCCGCATCCAGCCGGACTGCGCCGACCGTATCCGCGCAGCCGTTCTGGACTGGATGCGCAAATACAGCATCCGCGCCTATGACGAAGCCGCGCATACCGGCTATATCCGGCACATTTATATCCGCTTCGGCGCGGAAAGCGGCCAGATCCTCGTCTGCATCACGGCAAATACGCAGCAGCTGCCGAAGAAAAAGCAGCTTGTCCAGACACTCCTCGCTGCCGAGCCGGGCATCACGACGATTGTCTTCTCTCCCAACACGAAAAAAGGCAATACCGTGCTTGGCACGGAGTTCCTTCCACTCTACGGCAGCGGAACGATCACCGATACGCTCTGCGGGCTGCAGTTCCGGCTCTCTGCACCCGCGTTTTATCAGGTCAACCACGCACAGGCTGAGCGCCTGTATGAAAAGGCCGCTGCACTGGCCGGATTGACCGGGACTGAGACGGTACTCGACCTTTACTGCGGCACGGGCACGATCACGCTCTGTCTTGCGCGGCACGCGAAAAAGGCCGTCGGCGTCGAGATCATCCCGCAGGCGATCGAGGACGCGAACTATAACGCCGCACAGAACGGCATGGACAACGCGGAATTTTACTGCATGGATGCAGGCGCGGCCGCGAAGCTGCTGGCTGAGCGCGGAGAAAAACCTGACGTAATCGTCGTCGATCCACCGCGCAAGGGCGTGAGCGCCGATGTGATCGAAGCCATTGCCGCCATGCAGCCGGAACGTGTCGTCTATGTCTCCTGCGATCCGGCTACCCTCGCCCGCGATGTCAAGCTGCTTACCCAGACCGGTTACACCCTCCGCTCTGCCGAAGCGGTCGATCTTTTCCCCAGATGCGCACATGTCGAGACGGTGTGTTTATTGTCCAAACTAAATGCAAAGCAACATATCGAGGTTGAGATTAAGACGGACGAGCTGGATTTGACTGCTGCGGAGAGTAAGGCCACTTATGATGAAATCAAGGGGTATGTACTGGAAAAGCATGAATTGAAGGTGTCCAGCCTGTATATCTCCCAGGTTAAGCGGAAATGTGGTCTGGATGTGGGACAGAATTATAATCTGTCAAAGAAGGAAGATGCGAAGGTGCCGCAGTGTCCGCCGGAAAAAGAGGCGGCGATTATGGAGGCACTGAAGTACTTTCAGATGATTCACTAAAATGATATTGCTGTAAAAGGGGCTGTCTCAAAATAACATTTTCTAAAAAATAGCCAAACAAAAAAGCCGTGAAAATCCAAAAAAGCTGGATTTTCACGGCTTTTTCCAACGTTTGACGAGGGCTGTTCTCTTGCGATCCGCATTTTGAGACAGCCCCCTTTAATATATGTTCTTTGGGGATGTACTAATGTTGCAAATATAATGTCTATTAAAATTCCTTATTGTCCAATTAAGTATAATTAAATCTCGAAAATTCCAATATGTATATTGCGTTTTATAAACATTAATGATATACTTGACAAAATGGAGTGGATATGCTATGAAAGATGAATTATTTACAGTTGCTCAAGCAGCTGAATATTTGAAAGTATGCGATAAAACGGTACGGCGAATGATTGCCTCTAAGGAACTTGTTGCTTCCAAAGTAGGAAGTCGAAGCTGGCGCATCCGTAAAGATGACATAGATGCCTATCTAAACGCCACCAGTACGGGGCAGGAAGGAGCAGATACCATTGAGTGAAGAACTGATTCAGCGTAATTTGATAGAAGCTCCTGAAAAAATGGGCGATTGGAATTTCTACAATATTGGCGCTACTACATTAAAAGCTCTTAAAGGAGCGAAGATTATTCCCGATAAAGACTATGAGGCATATGAGGGAAAAAAGCCGGATGCCTTGATTGTTAAAAAGCCAATTATTATCGGAGCTATCGAGTATAAGACTCCTCAGGAGTTGCGAACCGAAAAGCAGATTGCTAAAGCTATTGCACAAGAAATTGGGACAGCCCAGATATTGCAGGCAAAAGTTTACATTGTTACTGACGGCAAGAAAACTTTTTGGATTAACCCCGCTACCGGTCAAGAAATTCTACAGGAAGATGGTAGCCGCATTACATTAAATTTTGACAAGAGTAGCACAGAGTGTATTACCCTCATCAATAAGATTCGAGCCTCTATTAATGCTACCAATAATCAAATCAAGGCTGCTGCGTCTGTTGATCCTCTGCCTCTGGCCGAAAAAGTATGGCAAGATTTATGGGCTGTTTCAGGAGCTACACCTGAAAATTGTTTGTACACCTTTGTTGAGATTTTCATCTTCAAATACCTTAGCGATTTAGGCGTTTTGAAGGGAATGTATTCATTCTATGATTTGCTGGGAAAATACTCTGGCAATAATGAGAATGAGGTGCTTGAATATTATGCTTCCACGGTACGAGTAAAGATTAAAGCTCTTTTCCCTGGCAACCCGAAGGACAAAACTACCATTATCAATGGAACAATTTTTGTATCCAAAGACGACAAGGCTGTTTCTGGATATGCGACTGTTTTCCACAAAATTCTTAAGCGTTTTAATGATTTTGGGACTTTAGAGAACATAGACTACGACTTCAAAAGCAAGCTGTTTGAAACATTCTTGAAAGAATCAATCAGTAAGAAAAATTGGGGTCAATACTTTACACCCTTGAAGGTAGTTCGAGCTATTGTCAATATGATAGACATCACTCCGGGTATGAAGATTTGCGATCCGGCGTGTGGCGTTGGAAAATTCTTGCTTGAACCGATTCTTCACGATTTGCACCGATTCTATAAAGTGGAGGATGGAGAGTTAAAGCCCCAAATTATGCTGAGTGGTTTTGACAAAGGATTTGATAAGGACGAACAAAAAACAATCATTCTTGCTAAAGCAAATATGCTGATTTATATGTCTGGTTTGCTCCGAGAGCATCCAGAAATGACAGATAAATTTGCTAAACTTTTTAACGACACGTTTTTGCTTCAAACCAACTCGATTCTTGGAACCTTGGCAAAGCCCGTCCATGATCAGTATGATCTGATTTTAACGAATCCGCCGTATGTTATGAGCGGAAGTAGTAATTTGAAGGAAGAGATTTCCAAGGATGATGCACTCAAGAAATACTTTTCTGTAAGCGCAATGGGCATCGAAGGTTTGTTCATGGAATGGATTATTCGTGCCCTCAAACCAAATGGAAAAGCGTTTATTGTCGTGCCTGATGGTATTATGAACTGCAGTAACGACAAAAAGCTCCGTGACTTTATATTGGAGCAGTGTGAAATTGATGCTGTCATCTCTCTTCCGTTAAACACTTTCTTCACAACTAACAAAAAAACTTACATTCTTGCTCTGACAAAAAAAGCACCTGTTATGGTGGATGGTGTGCCTACGCTTCAGCGCCAAATCTCCCCAGTATTTACCTATTTGTGTTCGGAAATCGGAGAAACTCGTGATGTGTACCGTTTTGACATCAATCAAAATGATTTGCAGGTTGCATCTGATCTTTTTAATATGTTCAAGGGTGCGAAAACGAGCTTTGCAAACACATTGAACATGATTGGTGATCGGAGATGCAAAATTTCGAGCATTGATGACTTTTACAACGGAACTCATTGGTGCGTGGAACGATGGTGGAATCACGAAGAACGGCAGGCTCTTGGTATCGAGGAAGAATCCAAGACAATCGGAGTAAATGACTTTAGAGTTTTACTTGCTGATACGATTAACACATTGTCTGAACTTGATGAACCATTGGCTGAAGTTGAAAAAAAAAACGATGAGGGCCTTCAGTTTTTAGAAATCCCCATTACTCAGGTGTTTGATATTGTTCGTGGCGACGGAAAATATACTCGAAGCTATGTACATGAACACACTGGTGAGCATCCATTATATTCTGGCAACACATTTGGACCATTTGCTCAGATCGATTCCTATGATTATAATGTTCCGGCATTGACATGGGCAATAGATGGTTTAGCGGGCTACATGATGATTCACAGATCACCTTTTTCCGCAACCAACCACCGTGGAATACTCCTACTGAAAGACACAAATATAGACCTGGAGTACGCAAAATATACCTTGGAACCTATTTTTAGAGAGCTTAAAAAAGGGCGGCAAGGCGATAATGGAGAGAATGAGCACACATCATTACCACCATTTATGATTCAATCTGTAAAATTTGCTATTCCGGTAGACCATGACGGAGAGCCTTGGCTTGAAAAGCAAAAAGAAATCGCCGCAGGTTATGTAACTTTGGAACAAACCAAAGAAACTGTTGTTGAACAAATTGCAAATCTCTCACAGGTTTCTGTTGTGCCGAATTGTGATGAATATGCGATCGAATATTTGCCTTTGAGTGAGCTATTTGACACAATTAAAGGAAAGTCAAAGTACACCAAAAAGTACGGGAATTTACACTCAGGCCCTTACCCAGTCTACTCGGCATCAAGTCAAGGGACACTGACCCATTTAGATACCTACGATTATGACGGTCGTTATATGACATGGTCAACAAACGGATTTGCAGGTACGATTCTTATTCTGAATGGCAAATTTTCCATTAACGGAGATCGTGGAATCTTGGTTCCTAAAAACGGGCGTCAAGATTTGGACTTCGATTATATGAAATTTACATTAGAACCCATATTCCGAGAGCTGGCTAAAGGTCGAAAAGGCGATAACGGAGAAGATGAATTTACTAAACTATATCCTTCGATGTTAAGCGACATTATGGTACCAATTCCTGTCGATGGTAAAGGAAATATTAGCCTTTTACTTCAAAAGGAGATTGCCCAAAAGTTTATATCAGTACAAAATAGTCAGAAAGAAATTATTGAAAAATTGGATGCACTGATATCCAAGAAAATTTCCATGTAATCAAAAGGAAGCGCTCATTTTATTTTGAGCGCTTCCTTTTTACTTTCGCTTTTTCTTTTTTGCTCCATGGTAAGGCTGTGACCGAGCTTTCCCCCTCATATTGTTGGGATTCTTCAGTAGCTTGGACAGGCTCAGTATTCGCAGAAAAGCAGAAAAATCCTCGGATGAAATTTTTTCAAAAGGAATCTGCATTTTATC
>ULVT01005035.1_pt1 | contig 16831 bp, 31 predicted proteins | sample 1959701 | NCBI WGS metagenome assembly ULVT01 (sample SAMEA4835793, study PRJEB28245) | human gut metagenome | biome: gut microbiome; material: fecal sample | place: Denmark | collected 2008
ACAACTGGACGAGATGGAGCAGAAATACATCCGGCAATATGCCCAGTCCGGTTACCAGCTCAGGAACAAAACAGCCGGCGGGCAGGGCGAGGGCAAGAAGCAGATTGACGAGTACCGCCCCGCCAAAGGCTATAGGGATGGCATAGAGCAGGGTAAAAGGATGTTGGCGAGGGAATTACTGTCTATCGCAGAAAAGCACCTTAAAATCGATCTGAGAGAGGATAAGAGGGGAAATAAGATTTCTCAGAAGCAATATGAGAAATTCATGGCACTGATCCATGCGGAGGGCAACGATGAAAGCTTACATGATAGTGACTAATGATGAACTGGAACTGCCGGTGAAAATGGATATCTTCGGGGCAAAAGCCGCGGCTGATTATCTGGGGATCACGGAACAGACATTTCGGACCTGCCTGCATAGGGATTCATGGTGCCGGAAAACACATAGGTATAAGGCTGTGGTTGATGAAGATGCCACGATAAGGCTACGGGAAGAGCGCAAGGCAGAGATGGATGCACATTGGAAATATAAGCGTGCATTTGACCCTGCATACCGAGAGAGAAGGCATAAATACGACAGAGAAAGGTGGATAAAGAAACGTGAGCAGAGGATTTCACAGTGAGGATGAATTGCGGGAGATGGAAGAACATCCAGGAGAGATGTCAAGGCATATCGGACGGACGAAACCATATGACTGCAGCTATCCGGCAATGTCGGAGAAACCAAAGATACATGCTGGAAGAAGTGAGAACCATGAAGATATATGCCGTGAAGAATGACAATGACAGCTACCCGAATATTGGGGATGGACTGTTGGAAGTCTCAGAAAGCCGACAGACATTCTTCCGGTTGGTGGGGAGTAACCGGCATTACCCGTACAGAGATTTTACTTTTTATGACCGAAACGGAGTGCCGATACCGAAGCAGTTTTTAAGAGTGTGAGAAAGGAGTGGATGCAAGATGAAGTTTATCGTGACTTTATCAGATATGGTTGGAGTGGTATTGATCGCATTGTTGGTTTTTGTATGGATAATCTTTGGAATGATTATCTTGGTAAACATTGTGAAAGATAACATCAAGTACAGGATCGACAAATGGAAAAGAGAAAGAGAAGTCATGAAGGAATGGGAAAGGATCAATAATGGAGAGACTGACAGAAAGAAATCCGTCATGGATTGATGATGAAATGTGGGAAAGGGCATGCGAACCGGATTGTGAGGAAATAGATGCTGTTTATCGAAAACTCAAAGCCTATGAGGATGCGGAGGAGCAGGGATTGCTACTGCGGTTGCCGTGCAAGGTGGGCACGATTATTTATAAAATTGAAAACAATACAGATGCTTGTTGTAAATGTAATGACTTTAAAATAAGCCATTGTGATGATGATTTGTGTGGTAATAAGAATGGTCACGATGAAGGTGGAGTTTTTTATGTGCTTAATCCGCAATATGCAGATAAACCTTTGTGTAAAAAACAATTTTATGAAATTAAAGAATACAAAATGAAAACTATTGATGAGATTTTTTGGCTAAGAAATGATTTTTGCAAAACGGTATTCCTCACAGGAGAGGAAGCCGAAGCTAAGCTGAAAGAAATGGAGGGTGCGGAATGAAAAGAGAAGAAGCTATCAAAATGCTTAAGCAATTAGTCAATATGCTTTCAGATGACTTTGGGGATTCTGAGTTGTGTGAGGAAGCATTACAAATGGCAATCACCGCCTTACAGAATCAGCCGGTGTGGATTCCGGTAAGCGAGAGACTGCCGGAAGAATCTCTTAATAGCGTAATTGGATGGGATACATATCGAAACCGTTGTTGCTTTGTACAATATTTGGGAGGACGGTTTGTCCTAGGTGATGACATTGATAGCGTAAATGTCACAGCTTGGATGCCACTGCCGGAGCCGTACCGGGAAAGCGAGGTAGATAATGGCGAAGTGTAATAACTGCAAGAATTTAGAAACAAAGGATAATGGTTTTGATGCGTACTCATGGTGCGAGAAAATCAATGACTGTCCGCATGAGGACATAGAAAGAGACTGTGAAAATTACGCACCCATGACTAGAGCAGATGAAATCCAGAGCATGACGGACAAGGAGTTGGCGATGACACTATTATATGTCCTGCGGAAGTTGAAGAAAGCGAGATAGAAGAATGACAGTGACTTGTAATAAATGCGGAATTGTAAAAGGTTTTATTGAAGAGAAAGGAAATCAAACAGGACTTTATTGTAATAAATGCGGAAAATGGATTAAGTGGCTTCCAGTCAATGAAGCCGGTCATATGCGCGGGCATTGTGTATATTATTACCGGGCAGATGGAGATCTGCGACCGGAAGGGTGGCGTGGAAAATGGCGTCCGTCCATCCATATGCCAAAAGAAGCAGCGCGTATCTGGCTTAAGGTTACGGATGTGAGAGTGGAGCGGTTGCAGGATATTACAGAGGAACAAGCATGCATGGAGGGAACAGACCCGTGGGATGAAGTATGTTACGAAAACAACGGATGGCATCCAACGTTTTCAGACCCAGACAGTGGTGGAGACCCTAATATGGTCGATGGATTTCATAAACTTTGGAACTCCACCATCAAGAAATCCGATCTTGACCGTTATGGTTGGGATGCTAATCCGTGGGTGTGGGTTATCGAATTTGAGCGGTGCGAAAAACCGAAAGGAGTGTGATGCAGATGGAACCCATTGATTACACCGCCCTGTACGAGCAGAATGCGGACTTTAAGCGGTATGTTGACAGATACTGTGTAAAGCACCGAATCAGCGTTGCAGAAGCATTACAGCATTACCTGGTGCAGATGGCGGGCAGGATGTACAAGGAGCAGGCAGAAACTATTGTAAGAAAGGAATAACGAATGCCCGGTAAACCGTGGAGACATGAACACAGAAATATTCCCGGATTGTGGAATTATGTGCTATTTAGCACAGAAATAAGAGAAAGGAGCCGTAATGGATTTTGGATATTACAACATGGATTGCATGGATGGGATGAAAGAGTTCCCGGATGGTTACTTTGACCTTGCGATTGTGGATCCACCGTATGGGATTGGAGAAAATGGGGATAAAAACCATACAAGAGGTAGACTGGTAAAAGCAAAGGATTACAAGAGTTTTAGCGGAATGGATATAAATCCACCAAACGAAAAATATTTCGATGAACTGTTTAGAGTGTCAAAAAATCAGATTATTTTTGGGGCAAATCATTTTATAAGCAAAATGCCGTTTGATAGTAGTTGTTGGATTGTTTGGGATAAAGATAATGGAAATACTGATTTTGCTGATTGTGAACTTGCATGGACTTCGTTCAGTACTGCAGTAAGGAAGATTAAATATAGGTGGAACGGAATGCTTCAGCAAAATATGAAACACAAAGAAAACCGTATCCACCCTACACAAAAGCCAGTGGCACTATATGAATGGCTCCTAAACCGCTATGCAAATCCCGGAGACATTATCTTGGACACACATGTAGGCAGTGCAAGCAGCTTGATAGCCTGCTACAGAACCAACCATCCATATGTTGGCTTTGAACTGGACAAGCATTATTATGATTTGTCAAAAAAGAGATTAGATGCAGAAATGGCACAAATGCGATTATCTGATTTTATGCCGGGGGTGATGCCATGATTCAGATGAGCATTTTTGACATGATACGTGAACCGATACGGATTACAAAGCCTATAAGGCTGATAGAACTGTTTGCCGGATATGGTTCGCAGGCAATGGCACTGGAAAGAATCGGTGCAAAATTTGAAAAATACCTAATTTGTGAATGGTGTGTGCAGTCATTTGCATCATACAAAGCCATACATTTTGGGGAAGATAAAATAGATTATAGTGAAGGCATATCACAAAAACAACTGATTGATATTTTGTTTAAGTCGGAAACATGGTTGCAGAAAATCTGTATTGATACAAGCATGAGTGGCTTAGAGGATGGTGCAATAAGAACATACAGAGACACAGCACCGGCTATAACCGCAAGGGAATATAAAGAGCCAAGAATGATACTGGAGTGATGGGATGAAAGTAATAGGCAGTATATACACCGGAGTAACAGCAGATTTTCAGCGAGGTGTGTATCCGATTGCAAGGTGCGTAAAAGCTGAACAGCATGATTTAGGAGTAGTTATGGCAGATGTAAATGTTTTGGGTTCTCTTGAAGCAAAATTTGAGAGTACCAACAGAATTTATGATGTGTGGGGGTGCAGTCTAACATTGAGTACAATGCAAGGTGGCAATCAAGAGCCGAAAATTATTGAAAGTCAGATAGTTGCCATGCGTGGCAGAAATCCTGATAACCCATCAGACAGAGCAGCTGGAAGTCCGACAGAACAGAGATTAGAGCCGAATGCACAAGGAATGTGCAATTCACTTACCACGGTGCAGAAAGATAATATGGTCCTGATTAAATAGGCTACGAAAAGCGGTTTTATCGAATGTGAAGTTGGTGGATGCTTCGATGCAAGTTACCCGGAAAGTCAAACAAGAAGAGGGAGAGTGCAAGATAACGGGAATACGTGTCCCACACTAACCGCACAAAATCAAGAGATTGTACGTATTGAAAAAGTCGGTCAGATTTCTAACGATGGTTCGCAGCGCGGTACGGTAATCTCTGATAATGGCATATCATCTAATCTTGTAGCTGGCACACATGGGTATGCAAATAGCCACATTGCCACAAAATACCGTATCCGAAAGCTGACACCGAGAGAATGCGGACGTCTGATGGGAGTATCTGATGAAGATATCTCCAAGATTGCAGCGGTCAACAGCAACACACAACTTTACAAGCAGTTTGGTAACAGCATCGTGGTTGATGTGATGTGTGAAATGTTCAAAAACTTAAATATTGAGCAAGAAAGTGAAACCAGGAACTAAAAAATTTGAGTTTCTATTTGAGTTTCACTCAATAACTCAAAAGCAAGTTAAAATCCACCGGTAATACGGGGGAAATAAGAAGGAGATGAAGTGAGATGGTTATAAATGCAAAATGTAATGACTGTGAGGAACCTACAAAATATGTGGTTGGCTTTTTTGATGGAAAGAATGGCATCCACGGTTGCCTTTATGATTGCCACAACGAGGAATGCCCAATAAAGCAAATAATGGAAATGTCTGCATCGAAAGACATTCAGGAAAGAGCGAAAATACAACTTGCTAACGATGACAAGGATATGTACGCAGGCTATATTGCAGCACTCAGAAGAGATGCGAAAGTGTCCATGTTTAAGATGGCACAGATTGCCGGATGCAGTTCGGCAGATTACAGCGCATATGAGCATGAGCGGAAAGAATTTGATTCGGAAGTGTATCGGAAATGCAAGGAGTACCTGAATGCAGTAAGGAATTAAGTATGTAACTTAGGATTTAGCAAAGGAGCGGAATATGGGAAAATTAAAGTGAGTGAGATTGAAATAATTGTCACTGGAAAAAAAGAAAAACCTTATTTTGAAATAAAATATAGAGAGGTAGGAAAACGGTATTACAATATTGGCTTCAGCTCATACAACTTGGATTATGTTTTTGACTGGAAAGAAAAGTGTTTCGAGGTGATTAAGCCAAAAAAGAATATCTTTAGAAAATTATTTAGGATTTAGTGGAGGTAGAAAAAATGAATGATGAAATGAAAAAAGGAATGTTACTGGCATATCAGTCAGTAAAAGAGGAAATGGATACTATAAAGGCAGAGTTGAAAAGAAAAGGAATTGAAGAAAATAAAGGTTTTTCTACTCTGAAAGGATTTATTGAGGATAATATTAGGCAGTTAAACTGAAATATTAGGATTTAGTGGAGGTAACAAAATGGAAAAATTAAATCCTTGCAGGTACTGTGGAAAATCTAATATTGCCATTGAACGCTGGCGCAGTGGCGGAATGATGTATATGTGTAAATGCAACAATCCTGATTGCCCGGTTCCAACGGAGGGATATCCAAAAGGAAGAGATTTAGAAAAAGTAAAGGAAGAGTGGAATATAAGAAATACATTAAACTGAAATATTAGGATTTAACGGAGGAAAAGTAGATGGAAAAGAGTATGAAGAAATTGAACGGAAAGCGAATGAACTGGAATATAATGCAAGCATTAAGTGTAATGCCGAAGTTCAAAAAGCACAGAATTTTTACAATGGATATCGGCAAGGAATAGAGGATATTTTAAAGATTTTAAGAAGAAACTGAAATATTAAGATTTAGTGGAGGTAGAACATGAGCTGTATGCGATGTATCTGCGAGCATTGTGCAAATAATCCAAACTGCTTTGACCATTGCCAGGGAGAGATGGATGAACCGTGCTTTAACTGTGATGATTGCATCCACTGGGATGGCAAGACAGGACGGGAGATGTGGAGGGACGAGTGCCCCAAGTACAAGATAACCGAGTACTGGGCAGCGCATCTCCGAAGGAAAACGAAAATAGTTTAGAATTTAACAAAGGAAGGTGAAAGTGTGAAAAGCATATTAAAGTATCCGGGAGCAAAGAATCGTCTTGCATCTTGGATATGCGAATACATACCGAAGCATGATGTTTATGTAGAACCTTTTGCTGGTAGCTTGGCGGTGTTTTTTAATAAGCAGCGCAGTCACATTGAGACAGTTAATGACATCGATGAAGAAATAGTAAATTTCTTCCGCATATTGAGAGATCGAAGTGACGAACTGGAACGTGCGATAGAATTTACACCATTTTCTAGGTCAGAGTATAAGGCAGCTTATGAACCATCTTATAATGATTTAGAGAGAGCGAGACGATTTGCTGTTAAATGCTGGATGGGATTTGGGTGCGGGAATTTGTATCAGAATGGTTTTAAATCAGGCCAACAGACTAATTCTCCAAATCCGGCCAGAGCGTGGAGCGAACTTCCTGAAATAATGAAACTGGCTACTGAGAGACTAAAGGGAGTTCAGATTGAGAATTTACCGGCCTTAGAATTGATAAAAAGATATGATACGGAAGATGTTTTTATTTATGCAGATCCGCCGTATTTACACGGAACTCGGAAAAATTATCTTTATAAACATGAAATGAAGGATGCAGATCATGAAAAATTGTTAAACGTGTTGGTTAAACATCCGGGAAAAATTCTTCTATCAGGATATGATAATGATATGTATAACGATGTACTTCAGGGATGGAATAAGGTTCAGAAGAATACCAGAGCAGAGGGAGGACGTGCAAGGACGGAAACACTGTGGATGAATTATGAAGTTGAAAACGGACAGCTATCGTTAATCATGTAAACTGAAATTTAGTGAAGAAAGGAAGAAGAATATGGCTAAAGCAGTATTAGTGATTGATGATATGCCGGAATGTTGCGCAGATTGTGCTTGCAGCTACTTTGAGAAAGGTAGCAAGAAACTTAATCTGATATGCGGTGCCACAGGAGAGGATGCAAGCAATGTTGGAAAACCAGATTGGTGTCCGCTCATGGAGCTGCCGGAACGTGAGACAGAGATGACCGATGAGGACGATCTCGGTAGAGATTATGTCAGAGGAACGATGGACGGTTGGAATGCTTGCCTGGATGAAATAGAATCCATAAATTAGCGAAGGAAAGGTATTGGTAAAAGAAATGGATGCATGGGAAGTTATAAAAGACGAAATCAATAATCTTTGCATGGATGTAAACAGGAATACATTTATGAAATTGCAATGTTCTTGTTAGAAAAGGGAGAGCATAACACTCTCCCTATTTTTCTGCAATCATTCTGTTGATCTCCTGGCAGTCCTCCTGCGCTTGCTGATAGAGCGTGTAAGCTGTGTCGGCTTTTATTGCGGATCCTGCCTTTTCTGCTAGAATCCGATAGTCATTCATTTTCTGAGCACATCCATACTGCGCATACTCCAGTAATTTCTGTTTTTCCATGTCCTTCTCCTTTGGTGGTCGGTTATCTGTTGCAATAAAATCATAGGTCTTTTTGTCGGATGATGTCAAAAGGTTTTCAGCGCGACTTCCGACTATTATTTTAAATATGTGTTGTCAAGTGAAAAATAACGGTTGTTGTTGAAAACTAATAACGTATGTTATATAATTAATGTATAATAGATTGTTTATGGAGTAGCTTATGCAGATTATCGAAAAGAATATCAAAGAGTTAATTCCATATGAGAAGAACCCACGGAAGAACGATAAATCCGTGGATAAAGTGGCTCATAGCATTGACCAGTTTGGATTCCGTGTGCCTGTGGTGATTGACAAGGACAATGTCATCGTCTGCGGACATACCCGGTACAAGGCAGCACAGAAGTTACACCTTACATCTGTTCCGTGTGTGGTGGCTGATGATTTAACGGATGAACAGATAAAAGCATACCGGCTGGCAGATAACAAGGTGGGTGAGGATTCTGAGTGGGACATGGACTTACTACACGGAGAACTCGCTGATATTATCGACATTGACATGACAGATTTCGGATTTGATGTTCCCGATCTGGAAGAAGAGCCGGAAGAACCGGAATATTACGGTGCAGAGCGTGAGCGCACGTTTGAAGCGTACAATTTGTACGATGTGGATAGTGGAAGACTGACGGATTACTGGCAGATGCCGGTGCTCAAGAAGTGTAAGCGCGTACCAATTGATATGATAAGCTTTAATTATGCCAAGACTTCTCAGGCATTTGAAAAAGGTATTCATTTTTACATTGACGATTACCAGTTTGAGCGGATATGGAATGCCCCACATGATTACATGGACATTCTTAAGCAATTCGACTGTGTCCTGACACCTGACTTCTCTTTGTATACCGAGATGCCACTGCCGATGCAGATGTGGAACGTATATCGCAGTAAGCTGATAGGGCAGATTATGCAGGACTACGGCATAAATGTGATACCTACACTGCAATGGTGCGGGGAAAACTCCTTTGACTTTGCTTTTGACGGAATAGAACCGGGCGGTACGGTATCTGTATCCACTATCGGAGTAAAGCGTGACGAGGAAGCAAGTAAGATATGGGTAGCCGGCATGGATGCGGCTATGGAGCGTTTGAAACCGTCAGCAGTAGTTGTGTATGGCGGTGACATTGGATATGATTTTGGTGATTGCAAGGTGGTCTATATCAAGAACCACAACGCAGAAAGGATAAGTAATGGGCGGTAGAGGTGCTTCTGCTGATTTATAATATCAAGGGAATAAAGGGTATGCAAAAGCATCAGGAACAGGAATAACTCTTGATAGAATGTATTCCGAAGTCAGTAAATTATCTGATAACAGCCGGAAAGACAGTTATGATTTAGATGTAATAGAAAAAGCAATGAACAACCCGGATTCCAAGATAACAATATATAGAGCTACACCTGGAAATCAAATAAATAATGGAGGCTGGGTTTTTATAAATCCACAAAAAGCAGAAAAATGGACAAAAACCGCATTTGGCACACCAAAAAAGGGATTTAAGGTTGTAAAAAAAGTAGTATCAGCAAAAGAAATAGATTGGACTGGTAAAAATCTTGAATTTATGTATAAAAAGAAAAGGAAAAAATAATATGTATAATTTGCAATTCTTTGGTGGCAGGGGTGCCAGCGCAGGGACGACTGGTGGAAGAAAAGCCAAATTAGGTGATTTTTTTAAACCTAAAAGTAATAATACAGATTCTCTTGATTCTGAAAAGATAAAAAGAGCAAATAGCGCATCTGTAATGGATATTGGAGATATAATCAACCGTACATATCAGAGGGGAAAAGAAGAAATTTCTTCAATGGAGTTTTCCGATGCAGAGAAAAAAGATGCTGTATCAAAACTCAAGGAATTATCAAATAATGCTTTAGACAGTGCGGCAAAGGCGGTTAATCCTTATGTATCTGGTAGATCAAGATTGACCAGATCACAAATGACGGGTAGTGCGGCAGATAAAGCATCATCTGATAGGGGTAAAATAGATAGCTACATGAACAGCCTGCGGCAAAGATCTAAAGAGAATGCAAAGAAAAAAGCAAACGTCAGCTTAGCACAGCAATTACAAAGAGCGCAAGCAGAGGGAAGAATGGAAATAACGATAAATGGAAAGCGTTATTATAGAAAATCAAAACGTGGTAGTAATTGGTATGCGTAAGGGGTGAGTAACTATTGACACGAGAGCAGAACCTAACTCCATTTACAAGCGAACAAAGCCGAGAAAAAGCCGTGGAGAATGGACGCAAGGGCGGTATTGCTTCTGGACAAGCAAAAAGACAGAAAAAGACCATGTCTGCTCTTGCAACGATGATGGTCAATGCACAGCTTCAGGGCAAGACCAAAGATACCATAAAAAAACAATTCGGATTGTCTGATGACGATGATGTTACCATTGCTAGTGCCATGATGGCGGGGCAGATGCAGTCCGCCATGAAAGGTGACAGCAAGGCATTTAATGCTATTTCTGCTCTTATCAAGGAGCAGGAAGACAAGGAAGCCAAGGCAGAAGCAGAACGCATTGCAAAGCTTAATCAGCATTACCATTTAGACCTTGATATGATCCCCGACAACTTCCACGCAGTGATCCGTGACATCCGAAACGAGAAGCACCAGGAATATGTATTCAAGGGTGGACGAGGTGGAACAAAGTCCTCTGATATTGCGCAGATCATCATAGAGTTGATGCGGAATAACCATGATGTCCATGCTGTGGTATGCCGTAAGGTTGGCAACACCTTGAAAGATTCCGTATACAGTAAGATCAAGTGGGCTATTGGCAAGCAGGGCTTTACAGAGGAGTTCGATGCGCGTAAGTCACCGCTGGAGATCACTCTTAAAGCCACTGGCCAGAAGATATACTTCCGTGGTGCGGACGAGCCGGAGAAGATTAAGTCTATCTCCCCAGAGTTTGGTTACATTGGCATTCTGTGGTTTGAGGAACTTGATCAGTTCGCAGGACCCGAAGAGATCCGTAATATCACCCAGTCCGCTATCCGTGGTGGTGACAAAGCGTGGATATTTAAGTCATTCAATCCGCCCAAGACTGCGAATAACTGGGCGAATAAATATGTATTGGAACCCAAGGACAACATGGTCGTGCATCACTCCACCTATTTGGATGTGCCCCCGGAATGGTTGGGACAGCCATTTATCGATGAAGCGGAGCATCTGAAAGAGGTAAACCCGGATGCATACGAACATGAGTACATGGGAATTGCAAACGGCAACGGTGGCAACGTGTTTGAATATTTGGAGATCAGGGAAATAACGGACGAAGAAATTTCTCATTTTGATCGAATAGTTCAAGGAGTTGATTGGGGATGGTATCCGGACATATTTGCATTTAAGAGATTGTATGTTGATGCAAATCGAAAAAAAATCTATCACATAGCAGAACATTGTGTGAATAAGACTAAAAATTCTGACAATGCAGAATGGATCATAAGTCATGGATATAATGATTATAGAATAACTTGTGATAGTGCGGAACCCAAGTCCATAAATGATTTTAAGGATGCAGGATTACCGGCTGTTGGCGCAAAAAAAGGTCCTGGATCCGTTGATTATGGAATGAAAGCATTACAAGGATATACACACGTTATTGACCCCAAAAGGACACCAGTCACATACAAGGAATATACAGAGTATGAATATGAAAGAGACAAAGATGGAAACATAATAAGCGGTTATCCGGATAAAGACAATCATTGTATTGATGCGGATAGGTATGCAACGGAATCAATGTTTAACAAGCGAGGTACGAGCGCATAATGGGACTGATTCAGACTATAAAAGGATGGGTAAATATGCTATTAAAGAGAAAAGCGGAAGATGAATTCCTGGTGGATGCTATCAACACAGACACGATGGACAAATTTATCAAGCAGTGTGTGCAGATCTATCAGGGTAAGCCGGAATGGTTGGATGATAAAGACCATGTCAAAACTATCAACTTTGCGAAGTCTATCTGCTCCGAGGTTGCGCGACTGGCCACTCTCGCAATTGGGATCACGGTTGATGGCTCTGCACGGGCGGACTGGCTGCAACAGCAGATTGAGAATGTGTATTTTAACCTCCGACAATGGGTAGAATATGGCTGCGTGTACGGCACAGTGATCCTTAAGCCTAACGGCACAGGGATTGATCTGTTCACACCGGACAGATTTTTTGTGACGGAATGCGTGAATGATAAAATAACTGGTGTTATCTTCTATTTTTCCGAAAAAGTTAAAAAGGATCTGTGGTACACCCGACTGGAATATCACAGATTTGCCGATGATGGCTCTTATCTGATTGACAATGTGTGTTATGAGGGAAAGAGCAAGGACGATACATACAAAAAGGTTGATATCTCCGAGACACCGTGGAATGGATTGCTTGAAAGTGCTGTGATAGGTGGTATAGAACAGTCTTTGTACGGTGTTCTGCGCACTCCTCAAGCAAATAATATCGACATCAGTAGTCCGCTGTCCATGCCTATCTTCGCGGAAGCTATCGAGGAACTGAAAGACCTTGATATTGCTTATAGCCGAAACAGCAAGGAGATCATGGACAGCAAGCGCACAGTGTTGATGGATTCTGACAAGCTGTTCCCATTCCAGTCTTCAGAGTTATTTAGACTTGATCCCACAATTGCCGCAGGCAGGATGAAAGAAAAGATGGGGATGCCGAATTATGTCAAGATTGTAGAGGGCAATGGCTCAGATGATTTCTACCAGGAGATCAATCCCACACTGCAGACACAGACCAGACTGGATGGAATCAATGCTATTCTGTCACAGATCGGATATAAGATTGGATTCAGTAATGGATATTTTGTATTTAATCAGAAGTCCGGCATGGTTACCGCCACGCAGGTAGAATCAGATGATCGCAGGACAATCCAGTTTATCAAGGATGTCCGTGACAAATTAGAGGACTGTTTGGATGATACCATCTATGCATTGGATGTGATGGCTACGCTTTACGGACTGGCTCCGGCCGGAACATATGAAGTAACATATGACTTCGGAGACATTACATATAATCGAGAAGAAGACCGCCTGCGGTGGTGGCAATATGTTCAAGCGGGCAAAGTTCCTGCATGGATGTTTTTTGTAAAATTTGAGGGCATGAGCGAGGAAGAAGCCAAGGCTATGTTGGATGAAGCCCAGCCCAAGGAAGAAATGCTGTTTCCAGAGTAACTTGATTGCTCTTTTACCATTTAAGCATGAGATAGAACACAAATAACTTATCATCTTCTGCATTTGCGCTGACCGAGAAGTGAAAGAATAAGCGGTTATAGCCTCCTTTCTACTAAAATTGCCCGAGGTGGGAAAATACGTTGCACCCACACACCCTATGGGTTAAAAGAGATCCTGCAGAATGCGACGGCAGGCGGGCATTAACAAGATTAAAATTAGGGGTGATAGAGTGGCACATGACAAGAATTACTATGCATCAGAATTTCATAAGTACTCTATACACCGGACAGAAAAGGGTATTCGGATAGATATTAACTTCCAGCCATTGGGAGCGGCTCTTGACCGGGCACAGCTTGCGCTGGACAACCAGGTATGGCACGATATGCAGCGGCATATGCCACGGAGAGACGGGGAGTTGATCCGTAGAACCAACGCTTTGAATGAAGTATCTGCCGGATCGGGTGAAGTCCATGTGTATGATCCTACTCTTCCGTATGCGCATTATATGTACATGGGCGAGAAATACATTGACCCGGTGTGGCGGGTTGGCGGCTTTTACGGTATATTGCCGGATAAAGAGGGACAATGGTGGAGCCGCAAGGGTGTAAGTAAGATTCCAAGCGGAGAACCGCTGAACTATACAAACCCTGAAGCAATCTCCTTGTGGGATGTGGAAGCCATTGAGAGATACGGTGATGACTGGGTGGAAGTAGTCAGACGGGTATTAGAGGGGAGTGACTTGAATAATTGATAACTCCTGAATATTTGAATGAGGTGATCCAAGGGGTAGAACTGGCGGTCAATCGTCTGAACAACCAGTTGCTGAAAGAGGTTGTAAAAAAGATTGTAGAAGCCTTTTACACTGGCAAAGACATATTGATGCCGTCTACCATCCATAAATTGTATCAGATTGTGCAGAGCGGATACACAATTGACGAGATCCGCAAGACCATAGAAGATGCATTGCCGGACATATCCTCAGAGATCCATAAGGCATTTTTAGAATCTGCTAACACCATAGCAGCATACAACTATGAATTTTCAAAATTAATGATCCATGAGTACAACATCAACCGGGAAATGCCGGAATATACTTTTGAAAACATTCCGCGGTCTGCCAAGGATCTGAACATGACCCGGATGGAGATCATGAAACTGGAAAACGCATACAAGCGTACGAACGGCACTGTCAGAAATCTGACTAAGACCACTGCGATATCTGTGCAGAATGAATATATGCAAGCCTGTGATGATATTTACATGAAAGCGCAGGCGGGAGTGCCAGTACAGCAAGCTGTCAATGAGGTTGTGGAAAAACTTGCTAAACAAGGAATCACGACAGTAGAATATCCCACCGGGCACACAGATAAGATTGATGTTGCAATTGCAAGGGCGGTCCGCACTGGAATCAACCAGGCAAACAGCGAGATCATTCTTACCCGCTGCTCAGAAATGGGAATCCAGTATGTCAAAGTCAGTCAGCATTTGGGAGCGAGAGTTACCAAGCATGATGACTACACAAACCATTCATGGTGGCAAGGCAAGATTTATTCCCTTGACTGGACAAAAGATGTGCTCATTAAAAACATGGCATCTGTGCCATTGCAAGACAAGGAATTTGGCTATTTGCAAGAATTGAAGCAGAAACTCATGGTAGAAAAGAAATATAACTACCCTGACTTTGTGGAGACTTGCGGATACGGTCAGATTGAGGGAATCATCGGTATAAACTGCCGCCATACGTTTCAGATGTGGCTTCCGGGAATTAATATCAACCATGATGAGCCGATTGACCCGAAAGAGAATGAGGAGCGGTATCGGCATGAGCAGGAACAGCGGGCAATGGAGCGAAGCATCCGCAGAATGAAAGGTGAGCGGAAGGCCCTGCAACAGATTCCGCGGAATGAGGACACGGATGCAAAGATTGCACTCTTGACAGAAAAGATTAAAAAAGCTGTCGAGAAGTACCAGGAACATTGCAAAAAATACGGTCTGCCATATTATTCTGACAGACTGGGAATAGGGGTGATATGATGTACACATATTATAATCCGAATCCGAACGGAGCAACGGTCGGTGACTGTGTGGTCCGGGCACTGTGCAAGGCTTTTTGTATGGACTGGGACAAGTGCTTTTCGGAACTGGTCGCATATGCCTACTGGTTGAAAGATATGCCTTCTGCCAACCGTGTATGGGGTAAACTGCTTGCAGACAAGGGATATCACCGTAAAATCTGTGATTGTGACTGCACGGTAGCGGAATTTGCCGAAGAGCACACGGACGGTATTTATGTCCTTGCATTGCAAGGACATGTTGTCTGCGTGATTGACGGTGTATATTATGATTCATGGGATTCCGGGCGGGAAGTACCATTGTATTACTGGCAGAAAAAATTATAAAGGGGATACAAAAGATGACAGTTAAAGAGGTGTTAGACTTGATGAACAGCTATAGTGGATTAACGACAATCGCTGTGGTTGTTCTTGCAAGCTTGTTAGAGGTTTCTAAAATCAAAATCAATCCGTGGTCATGGATTGGCGGTCTTTTAAACAAAAATGTCATGTGCAAGGTGGATAAGATTGAAAAAAACCTTGCCGATGTCGAAAGAAAAGTGGGAGAAAGCACTGCTGTGTCATCGAGATACAGAATCCTTCGGTTTGATGATGAATTGTTGCACGAAGTAAAGCACACAAAAGAGCATTTCGACCAGATTCTGTATGATATAGATGTGTATGAAACATATTGCAACGAGCACCCGGATTTTAAGAATAACCTAGCTGTCATGGCAATCAAGCATATTAAAAACGTCTACCAAAAATGCAGCCGCGATAATTTGTTTCTATAAAAGGGGATAAAAATTGAAAATCTGTGAATTTACAATGCCGGAGATCAGGTATCTGCTGGCAGAATGTAATTTTACAGAGGATGAGCGCACACTGTTTGATATGCGGTGCGTGGATGTACCACTGGAAGAATGTACAGAGCGCATGAATGTGTCTCTAAGCACTGCTAAACGCTTAAATAAGCGCATAAAATGCAAGATTGATAAATTGTATATGTGACACTTTTTAGAGCCTTATATGAGCCATTTACGGTATCGTATTGGCTCTATTTTTGTGTCAGAATTTAAGTATGAAAAAAGGTTATAGCAATCTCTATTTATCCACGGATGATAGGGATATCATGGACGAACTGAATAGACTGGAGGAAAAGAACAATGCCGTATCCGCAGAACCCTTACATGAATTATCAGACCGGCTATCAGCCACAGGCTTTACCGACTATGCAATCGCAAGCATCATATCCTGCTCCCTCATCTAATGGGATTAACTGGGTGTCGGGGGGAAGCGGTGCGAAGTCATGGATCGTTGGCAGAGGGGAATCTGTATTGCTGATGGACAGCGAGAGCCAGTGCTTTTACCTCAAATCAGCAGATGCAAGCGGTATGCCTTTGCCACTACGGGTATTTGATTACACAGAGCGCACACAGAACGCTCCACAAGGCTCACAGAGCGTCTTAAATCAATCCAGTGATAATTTTATCACACGGAACGAATTTGACGATTTGAAGGCAAAATATGAGGAGTTGGAAAGACAAATGAAATCTTCCAACAAACCGTCTGTCAGAAAGAAAGAGGTGACAGAGAATGAGTAACTCTTTATACAATCAGGTTAATCAGGACAGCCCTATGTCTATGGTTCAGCAGTTTAATCAATTCTGCCGGCAGATGCATGGAGTTAA
>ULVT01086385.1_pt1 | contig 16824 bp, 9 predicted proteins | sample 1959701 | NCBI WGS metagenome assembly ULVT01 (sample SAMEA4835793, study PRJEB28245) | human gut metagenome | biome: gut microbiome; material: fecal sample | place: Denmark | collected 2008
GGCGGGAATGGACGCACTTATGCACGGCAGAACAACGTTCGTTATCGCTCACAGGCTTTCAACCGTGCGCAACTCCGATTGTATTATGGTGCTTGAGCAGGGCAGAATTATCGAGCGTGGCACGCACGACGAGCTTATAGCAAAGAAGGGCAAGTATTACAGCCTGTACACCGGTAACTTCTCTGAAGAAACCGCCTGAGGCGGTAAGCACCCTGTTCGCCTTTCTCGAGGCAGGCAGTTTGTTAACATCTGCACAGAATCCGCTGTTTTTATAACGGCGGATTTTCTGCATCAACATATCAAAACGGGTCAAGGCGATGTTGGTTATTGCGTTATTTTAATAGAAATTATTTGCTGCCTTTTCATTCTTACCATAACTTCCTATTGCCAACCGTCCTTATTTGTGGTATCATAACATAAAGATTTACCCGAAAGGAGAACGCTTATGAGCGATAAATTATTTACCCCTTCAAACCCGAATGCGCAGCAGGGTGTACGCAATGTGCTTAAATATCTGTCCGATATAACCTATGAAAAAATCATAACGGGACAGCATACGCAGACTATGGCGCAGGAAGAGCTTCATCTTATAGAAAAGGTCACAGGAAAACAGCCTGCACTTCTCGGTTTTGAACTGCTTTCATATTCACCGAATATCAACTATTTTGATACAGACGATGAATGTATGACAGAGGTCACGGAGAATTACGGCACTCTTAAAAGAGCGTGGGAGTGGGCAGAGAAAAAGGGGCTTATCACTATGTGCTGGCACTGGTTTTCTCCGCTTTATGGAAGATCAAAATCGTTTTTCAGCGAAAATACCGACTTTGACGCAAGCAAGGCTGTGATTGACGGTACACCCGAAAATAAAGCTCTGCTTTCGGATATGGATACAATGGCAGGAATACTCCGACCCTTCTGCGAAAAGGGAGTGCCGATTCTGTGGCGACCCTTTCACGAGGGCGACGGCGATTGGTTCTGGTGGGGTGCAAAGGGCGCAGATACGGTAAAAAAGCTGTTCCGCCTTATGCACGACAGATACACAAACATATTCCATCTTGACAATCTTATATGGGTGTGGAATTCACAGATTCCCGAATGTTATCCGGGCGATGATGTAGTGGATATAATTTCTAGGGATATGTATCCGCCTGAACACGAGCATACCTCGCAGAGTGAAATGTACTATAACCTGTGCGAGATAACGTCTGCTAAGAAAATAACGATAATCGGTGAAACAGGCACATTGCCAAGTCCCGAAGCGGTAGTATCCGAAAAAGTCGGCTGGTCGTCCTATATGACCTGGTCAAAACCGTTCTGCCTTACCGAAAAGTTCAATACCTTCGAACAGCTTAAAAAGGTGTATAACAGCGAATATGCCGTGACTAAGGACACGCTTCCAGATTTGTATTGAGCTATGAAGGGAAGGTAGCATCAGGAGATACCGTATCAATGTTTCGCCTTTGCCAGTGACTTAGATTTCAATCGGTTTGAAATCGGGCATTTCAGAACATTATATTAAATACCGCAAATCCGGTTTGCTTACAGGACGGGTTTGCGGTATCGTCATATAAAACAGGAATGTGCATATGTAAATTTAATATGGTAAAATCAGCATTTTGACATATTTTCGGTTAAAACAACGATACGAAAATGAGAAATAAGACAAAAGTTAAGCGATTTTTCTATTGACTTTGCCCTTTATATGTGGTACAATACTAAAATGTATCATAATGGATTGATATGCGTTCAGGATGAAATCCCGCAGTGTCGAAAAGCGTAGATTTTCCCTTTATTATGCGGAAAACACGAGCGTATAAATATCCGTGAATAAATTAAGGAGTGGTAAAGCCCATGGTGAATGTCAAGCAGGTAAAGCTGGGTAGAAATACCCGTATGAGTTTTTCCAAAATCAATGAAGTTCAGAAGATGCCGAACCTCATCGAAATTCAGAAGGATTCATATAAGTGGTTTTTGGACGAGGGTATAAAAGAAGTATTCAAGGATATTTCTTCTATTACCGATGCTAACGGCAAGCTGGTGCTGAGTTTCGTTGATTATCGTCTTGATGAGGACCCCAAGTATTCTATAGAGGAGTGCAAAGAACGTGATACAACGTATGCGGCACCCCTTCGTGTAAAGGCACAGCTTAGGAACAACGAAACCGGAGAAGTTGTTGAGAATGAGATATTCATGGGCGATTTCCCGCTGATGACCGAAAGCGGCACATTCGTGATTAACGGTGCCGAGCGTGTTATTGTTTCTCAGTTGGTTCGCTCTCCCGGCGTTTATTACGGCTTTGACTACGATAAAACGGGTAAGAAGTTATTCAAGTCAACTGTTATCCCTAACAGAGGTGCATGGCTCGAATATGAGATGGACTCAAATGACATCTTCTATGTCCGCATAGATAAAAACAGAAAGATACCGGCAACAACATTCATCCGTGCGCTCGGTATCAGCAGCGATGACGACCTCATCGATCTGTTCGGTGAAGACCCCAGAATAGTTCAGACGATTCAGGAAAAGGACGCTACAAAGAACACCGAAGAGGCTTTGCTTGAAGTATACAGAAAGTTAAGACCCGGTGAGCCTCCTACGGTCGATTCCGCAAATACTCATATCAACAATCTGTTCTTTGACGCAAAGAGATATGACCTTGCAAGATTCGGACGTTACAAGTACAACAAGAAGCTCGGAGTTGCTTCGAGGATCGCCGGTCATAAGGCTGCTCAGCCGATTATAGATCCTACCACGGGCGAGATTCTTGTTGACGAGAACGAGTTCATCAACGCTGAAAAGGCACAGGCTGTAGAGCAGGCAGGCGTTAAGGAGTGCGTAATCTTCTCCGAGGAAAAAATAGCAAAGGTTCTCGGAAACGGAATGGTCGATATAGCAGGCTACATTCCCGAATCTATAGATGCAGAATCACTCGGTATCAACGAGAAGGTATGCTTCAGCGTACTGCGTGAGATACTCGACAAGTGCGGCGATGATGTTGAGGCGCTCACAGCTGAGCTTTCAAGCAGAGTAGAAGACCTTATCCCCAAGCATATCACTCTTGACGATATATTCGCAACAGTAAGCTACTTTATCAACCTTTGCGAAGGCGTCGGTGAAGTTGACGATATAGACCACCTCGGAAACAGACGTATCCGTAGCGTAGGTGAGCTTTTACAGAACCAGTTCAGAATCGGTTTTGCAAGAATGGAAAGAGTTATCCGTGAAAGAATGGGACTTCAGTCACAGGAAGGCGACAAGGTAACACCCAACGCTCTTATCAACATCCGTCCCGTTGTTGCGGCTATCAAGGAGTTCTTCGGTTCTTCGCCGCTTTCACAGTTCATGGATCAGAACAACCCTCTTGCAGAGCTTACTCATAAGAGAAGACTTTCAGCGCTCGGCCCCGGCGGACTTTCCCGTGACCGTGCGAGCTTCGAAGTTCGAGATGTTCACTATTCCCACTACGGAAGAATGTGTCCTATCGAAACCCCCGAAGGTCCTAACATCGGTCTTATCTCTTACCTTGCTTCATTTGCAAAGATAAACAAGTACGGCTTTATTGAAGCTCCTTACCGTAAGGTTGACAAGGAAACAGGCGTTGTACTTGACGAAGTAACCTATATGACTGCCGATATGGAGGATAACTATGTTGTAGCACAGGCTAACGAGCCTCTTGACGAGCAGGGAAAATTCGCAAGAAAGCGTGTAAATGCACGTTTCCGTGAAGAAATTCTTGAAGTTGACCGTGACCGTGTAGACTACATGGACGTTTCGCCTAAGATGGTCGTTTCTGTCGCTACTGCGATGATTCCGTTCCTTGAGAACGATGACGCAAACCGTGCTCTTATGGGTGCGAACATGCAGCGTCAGGCCGTTCCGCTTATGGTAACACAGAATCCTATCGTAGGTACCGGTATGGAATACAAGGCAGCCGTTGATTCGGGTGCGGTTGTAGTAGCAAAGGAAGACGGTGTTGTAACAAAGTGCAGTGCCGACGAAATCGTTGTTACCGATAACAACGGTGTTGAACACAGCTACAAGCTGATAAAGTTCAAGCGTTCAAACCAGGGTACCTGCGTGAACCAGCGTCCTGCTGTTTCAAAGGGTATGGAGATAAAGGTCGGCGATGTTCTTGCTGACGGTCCCGCTACAAGCCAGGGTGAGATTTCACTCGGTAAGAATGCTCTTATCGGCTTCATGACATGGGAAGGCTACAACTACGAGGACGCCGTTCTTATAAATGAAAAACTCGTTTATAATGATGTCTACACATCAATCCATATAGAAGAATATGAGCTCGAATGCCGTGATACAAAGCTCGGACCGGAGGAGATAACAAGAGAGATTCCCAACGTTTCTGAGGACGCTCTTAAGGATCTTGACGAGCGTGGTATCATTCGTATCGGTGCCGAGGTTCACTCGGGCGATATTATGGTCGGCAAGGTTACACCTAAGGGTGAAACAGAGCTTACCGCAGAAGAAAGACTTCTCCGTGCTATCTTCGGTGATAAGGCAAGAGAAGTAAGAGATAATTCACTTCGTGTACCTCACGGCGAAAGCGGTATCATCGTTGACGTTAAGGTGTTCACAAGACAGAACTGTGATGAACTTTCACCCGGCGTAAATATGGTGGTAAGATGCTACATCGCACAGAAGCGTAAGATTTCTGTCGGCGATAAGATGGCGGGTCGTCACGGTAACAAGGGTGTCGTTTCCCGTATCTTAAAGCAGGAGGATATGCCTTTCCTTCCCGACGGTACACCGCTTGATATTGTACTGAACCCCCTCGGCGTTCCTTCACGAATGAACATCGGTCAGGTTCTTGAGGTGCACCTCGGTTATGCTTGTAAGGCACTTGACTGGCAGATAATGACCCCTGTATTTGACGGCGCTCACGAGGCCGACATCAGAGCTTGCTTTGAAAAGGCTGAGGCTGAACGTGAAAACTACAAGGATAAGGATTCCGCAAGGATAGACTTCTCTAAGATTCCTATGCGTTCTGACTGCAAGACGCAGCTTACAGACGGTCGTACAGGTGAGAAGTTCGACAGCCCTGTAACAGTAGGTTATATGTACTACCTTAAGCTCCACCACCTTGTTGACGATAAGATTCACGCACGTTCAACCGGTCCTTACTCACTGGTAACACAGCAGCCTCTCGGCGGTAAGGCACAGTTCGGCGGACAGCGTTTCGGTGAGATGGAAGTTTGGGCACTTGAGGCTTATGGTGCGGCTTATACACTTCAGGAAATCCTTACTGTAAAGTCGGACGATATAGTAGGACGTGTTAAAACTTACGAGGCAATCGTCAAGGGCGATCCCGTTCCTAAGGCAGGCGTTCCTGAGAGCTTCAAGGTTCTGTTCAAGGAGCTTCAGTCACTTGGTCTTGACATCAAGGTACTTGATGCTGACAAGAATGAGATTGATCTCAGACAGACTTATGAAGAAGACGATGAATACGGTCAGGCAGCAGGCGAGGATACATTTGAGTATGTAGCCGAGGACGGCTCTCTTGATGACGGTTTCACAACTAAGGATATAGACGAAGACAGCGAATTCTATGCCGATAAGGACGATGAAGATGATTTTGACATCGACTTCAACGAAAATGACGCTGACGACTCGTTTGATGAATAATCAGACGATGATTTAAGCATAGGCATTGACAGAAAAGCGTGTGTTATCACACATAAACTTCTATAGAAAGAATTGAGGTCTGTAAATTGGCATATAAAACATTTGATTCAATGAAGATCGGTCTTGCTTCTCCGGATCAGATCCGTGCATGGAGCTACGGCGTTGTTGAGCGTCCCGAAACAATCAACTACAGAACACAGAAGCCCGAAAGAGGCGGTCTGTACTGCGAAAAGATATTTGGTCCTACAAAGGACTGGGAGTGTTCCTGCGGTAAATATAAGAGAATCCGTTTCAAAGGTAAAATATGTGAGCGTTGCGGCGTTGAAGTAACACGCAACAAGGTAAGACGTGAGCGTATGGGTCACATAGAGCTTGCGGCTCCCGTATCGCATATCTGGTATTTCAAGGGTACGCCCAGCCGTATCGGTCAGGTACTTGATATTTCACCCAAGAGACTTGAAGAAGTTCTTTACTTCACAAAGTATATAGTTGTCGATCCCGGCGATACAGTTCTCACAAAGAAGCAGATACTCACAGAAAAAGAGTATGCTGATATGAGAGAACGTTATGAGGATGATTTCAGAGCCGAGATGGGCGCAGAAGCTATCAAGGAGCTTCTTTGCGAAATCGACCTTGACAAGCTGTCCGAAGAGCTTAAGAAGGAGCTTGAGGATACACAGCAGGGTCAGAAGAGAGTTAAGTTATTAAAAAGACTTGATGTTGTTGAGGCATTCAGACTCAGCGGTAACCGTCCCGAATGGATGATACTCGACTGCATACCCGTAATTCCTCCGGATCTGCGTCCTATGGTTATGCTGGACGGCGGCAGATTCGCCACTTCCGACCTTAACGATCTGTACAGACGTGTTATCAACAGAAACAACCGTCTTACAAAGATGAAGGAGCTTCACGCACCCGACATTATCATCAGAAACGAAAAGAGAATGCTCCAGGAAGCCGTTGACGCACTTATCGACAACGGCAGACACGGCAGATCGGTTACAGGCCCTTCAAACCGTCCTCTGAAATCTCTTTCGGATATGCTCAAGGGTAAGCAGGGACGTTTCCGTCAGAACCTTCTCGGTAAGCGTGTTGACTATTCAGGACGTTCTGTTATCGTAGTTGGTCCTGATCTTAAGATGGATCAGTGCGGTCTTCCTAAAGAAATGGCTATCGAGCTGTTCAAGCCCTTTGTAATGAAGGAGCTTGACAAGCGTGGTATCGCTAACAATATAAAGAGTGCAAGAAAGATGGTAGAGCAGGCTAAGGATCCTGCTGTATGGGATGCTCTTGAAGAAGTTATCAAGGATCACCCCGTACTGCTCAACCGTGCGCCTACACTGCATAGACTCGGTATTCAGGCATTTATGCCGGTACTGGTTGAGGGTCGTGCAATCAAGCTGCATCCGCTGGTTTGTACAGCGTTCAACGCAGACTTTGACGGTGACCAGATGGCAGTGCATCTTCCTCTGTCTGAGGAAGCACAGAACGAGGCAAGAACACTTATGCTTGCCGCAAAGAACCTGCTGAAGCCTTCAGACGGTCGTCCTGTTACAGTTCCTACTCAGGATATGGTACTCGGTTCTTATTATCTTACTATCGACAAGCCCGGCGAAAAGGGCGAGGGTAAAGTATTCCGTGACTTCAACGAGGCTATTATGGCTTACAATGAAGGTGATATTACAATCCACTCGGCTATCAAGGTTAGAGTTACCAAGGATGTAGGCGGAGATCATCCCGAAACTAAGATAATCGACGCTACTGTAGGACGTATTCTTTTCAACGAGCATATTCCTCAGGATCTTGGCTTTGTTGACAGAAACGACCCCGAAAAGAAGTTTGATCTTGAGATTGGATTCAAGGTAAGAAAGAAAGAGCTTGGAAAGATTATCGACAAGTGCCTTAAGGTTCACGGAACACCTATGACAGCACAGGTTCTTGATAAAATAAAGGCAATGGGTTACAAATACTCGACAAAGGCGGCAATCACAGTAGCTGTATGCGATGCTACAATACCGCCCGAGAAAAAGGATATTCTTGCAAATGCGGATGCACAGGTTCAGGAAATCAACGAGTATTTCAACAACGGTTTCATTTCGAATGCCGAAAGAAAATCTGCAGTGCTTTCAGTATGGAACCAGGCTACAACAGATGTTACAGTTGCACTGACAAAGGGTCTTGACGATTATAACCCCATCTACATGATGGCAGACTCAGGAGCCCGTGGTAGTACAAACCAGATAAGACAGCTTGCAGGTATGCGTGGACTTATCGCAAATACATCTGGTGAAACGATTGAAATCCCGATCAGAGCTAACTACCGTGAAGGTCTTAACATCCTCGAATACTTCATTTCTTCAAGAGGTGCGAGAAAGGGTCTTGCCGATACGGCGTTAAGAACAGCCGACTCGGGTTACCTTACAAGACGTCTTGTTGACGTATCACAGGAAGTTATCGTAAGAACAGATGACTGCGGTACTACAGACGGTATCGACATTTACGAGATTCGTGAAGGCAAGGAGCTTATCGAGTCGCTTGAAGAACGTCTTACAGGCAGATACCTTGCCGAAGATTTCACTGATGACAACGGTGAAGTCCTCGTTTCAAAGGATAAACTGATAACGGAAGCTGATGCCAAGACGATAGTTGCATCGGGCGTAAAGACCGTTAAAATTCGTTCAGTTCTTACCTGTCACGCAGAACACGGCGTCTGCGCAAAGTGCTACGGTTCTTCACTTGCAAACGGCAAGAAGATTACAATCGGCGAAGCAGTTGGTATCATAGCCGCACAGTCTATCGGTGAGCCCGGTACACAGCTTACTATGAGAACGTTCCATACCGGTGGTATTGCATCGGCTGAAGATATTACACAGGGTCTTCCCAGAGTAGAAGAACTGTTCGAGTCACGTCGTCCCAAGAATGCCGCAATTATGGCTAAGCATTCCGGTAAGACAAGAATCGACGAGATAAAGAAAACCAGACACGTTATAATTACAACAGCTGACGGCGAGGAGCATCCTTATCCTGTACCTTTCGGCTACAAGCTGAAAATACAGGATGGTGATTTCATCGAAGCCGGTGAAACACTTACAGAAGGAAGCGTAAATCCTCACGATGTACTCGAAGTAAAGGGCGAGGAAGCAGTTCAGAACTACATTATCGCCGAGGTACAGAAGGTATATCGCTTACAGGGTGTTGACATCAACGATAAGCATATCGAAGTAATTGTTCGTCAGATGATGAGAAAGGCTCGTGTAACCAACCCCGGCAGCAGTTATCTGCTTCCCGGCTCGGTTATTGACAAGAATGAGCTTGTCAAGGTTAACAATGAGCTTGAACAGCGTAAGGAAGCCGGCGAACAGATTGAACCCGTAGAGTGCGAAGCTGTTCTTCTCGGTATCACAAAGGCTGCACTTGCAACAGACAGCTTTATGTCTGCCGCTTCATTCCAGGAAACCACAAGAGTTCTTACCGACGCTGCAATTCACGGCAAGGTAGATCCGCTGCTCGGTCTGAAGGAAAATGTTATTATTGGTAAGCTTATTCCCGCAGGCACAGGTCTTGAGGCAATGGAGAAGGAAAAAGAAGAAAGAGAAAAGGCTGCCGAAGCTGTTGCTGAATCGGATGAAAACGAATCAGACAGTGAAGAAGTTGGCGAAACTGCACAAAATTAAGTTGTAATTCAGTCCAAAGGCGACGATTGTTACAAAGTTTTTTCGGTAAAATGAAAAGGCTTGACAATCGCCGCCTTTTTGTATATAATATTTAAATGTGTGCAGAATAAATGCGTAAAAGCGTTATTCTGTGGCATAAATTTTTAATAATTTTGCAAGGAGGTGTAACATTTGCCAACCTTTAACCAGCTCGTTCGTAAGGGCAGAGCAGTTGCAGAAAAGAAGTCTAAGGCTCCCGCACTGCAGAAGAGCATGAACACTCTGAAGAAGGAAACAGTAGATATGTCTTCTCCCCAGAAGAGAGGCGTATGCACAGCTGTTCGTACTGCTACCCCTAAGAAGCCTAACTCTGCTATGAGAAAGATTGCCAGAGTAAGACTTTCCAACGGTTATGAAGTTACTGCTTATATTCCGGGTATCGGACACAAACTGCAGGAACACAGCGTTGTACTGATCCGTGGCGGCCGTGTTAAGGATCTCCCCGGTGTACGTTACCACATCGTCAGAGGCACACTTGATGCTCAGGGTGTTGACGGAAGAATGCAGGGCAGATCAAAGTACGGAGCTAAGCGTCCGAAGGCTGGTGCGAAAAAAGCGTAACTGATGACTTTTAGCCACTTTTGTGGAGTAATATATTATATTACCTCTGCAATTGGACGGCGGGAGTTAATCGCTTTCGAGTACCGATGATTTTCATTATTTATGAAGGAGGGAAGTAAAGTGCCAAGAAGAGGTAATGTTCCTAAGCGTGATGTATTACCCGATCCTATGTACGGCTCAGAGCTCGTAACAAGACTCGTAAACAATATCATGCTCGACGGCAAGAAGGGTGTTGCTCAGAAGATCGTATACGGTGCATTTGACATCGTAGCCGAGAAGTCAGGTAAGGGCGCACTTGAAGCTTTTGAAGAAGCTATGGAAAATATCATGCCTCAGTTAGAGGTAAAGGCACGCCGTGTCGGCGGTGCCACATATCAGGTTCCTATGGAAGTTCGTCCCGAAAGAAGAAGAACTTTAGGTCTGAGATGGATTACTCTGTACGCAAGACAGAGAAATGAAAAGACAATGAAGGAAAGACTTGCAAACGAGATCCTCGACGCTATGAACGGTCAGGGCGGAGCTTGCAAGAAGCGCGATGATACACACAGAATGGCTGAAGCTAACAGAGCTTTCGCACATTACAAGTGGTAATCAATAAAACGGAGGAAATATGGCTAGAGACGTAACTCTTGAAATGACCCGTAATATTGGTATCATGGCTCACATCGACGCAGGTAAGACAACTACGACCGAGCGTATCCTGTTCTACACCGGTATCAACCACAAGATCGGTGAGACCCACGACGGTTCTGCTACGATGGACTGGATGGAGCAGGAGCAGGAAAGAGGTATCACAATTACTTCTGCTGCTACTACTGCATACTGGAAGAAGCACAGAATCAATATTATCGATACTCCCGGACACGTTGACTTTACTGTTGAAGTTGAGCGTTCGCTGCGAGTTCTTGACGGATCTGTTACAGTTTTATGTGCTAAGGGCGGTGTTGAGCCCCAGTCAGAAACTGTATGGCGTCAGGCAGACAAGTATCATGTTCCGAGAATGGCATACATCAACAAGATGGACATCATGGGTGCAGACTTCTATAATGTTGTAAGCATGATGAAGGACAGACTTAAATGTAATGCTGTTCCGATACAGCTCCCTATCGGTGCCGAAGATACATTCAGAGGTATCGTAGACCTTATCGAAATGAAAGCTGACATCTACTATGATGATCTCGGTAAGGACATGCGTGTGGAAGAAATTCCGGACGACATGAAGGAGAAGGCTCAGGAATATCACGATGCACTCATCGAGGCTGTTGCTGAGCAGGACGAGGAACTTATGAACAAGTACCTCGAAGGTGAAGAAATCACCGTTGAAGAAATCAAGGCTGTACTCAGAAAGGCTACGATTGACAATGAGATCGTTCCTGTAACCTGTGGTACATCTTATAAGAATAAGGGCGTACAGAAGCTCCTCGATGCAATCGTTGACTATATGCCCTCACCTCTTGATGTTCCTTCTATCAAGGGTGTTAACCCCGAAACAGGCGAAGAAGTTGAAAGACACGCAGGCGACGATCAGCCGTTCTCTGCACTTGCTTTCAAGATTGCTACAGACCCCTTCGTTGGTAAGCTCTGCTTCTTCAGAGTTTACTCAGGTATCGTAGCAGCCGGTTCTACTGTTCTTAACGCAACTAAGGACAAGAAGGAGCGTATGGGACGTATTCTTCAGATGCACGCTAACCACAGAGCAGACCTCGAAGTTTGCTACTGCGGCGATATTGCAGCTGCTGTAGGTGTCAAGAACACTACAACAGGTGATACGCTGTGTGATGAGAACAACCCCGTAATCCTTGAGTCTATGGAATTCCCCGAGCCTGTTATCTCGCTCGCTATCGAACCCAAGACCAAGGCAGGTCAGGAAAAGATGGCTATTGCTCTTGCAAAGCTCGCAGAGGAAGACCCCACTTTCAGAACCTATACAAATGAGGAAACAGGTCAGACAATCATCGCCGGAATGGGCGAGCTTCACCTCGAAATCATCGTAGACAGACTTCTCCGTGAATTTAAGGTTGAGGCTAATGTCGGTGCTCCTCAGGTTGCATATAAAGAGACAATCACCACTAATGCAGACGTTGATACAAAGTATGCACGTCAGTCAGGTGGTAAGGGTCAGTACGGTCACGTTAAGCTCCACGTTTACCCGAACGAGTCCGGTAAGGGCTATGAGTTCATTAACGCAATTGTCGGCGGTTCAATTCCTAAGGAATATATCCCCGCAGTTGACGCAGGTATCCAGGGTGCTTTACAGTCCGGTGTTCTTGCAGGCTATCAGACAGTAGACGTTAAGGTTGAGCTTTATGACGGTTCATACCACGAGGTCGACTCATCTGAAATGGCATTCAAGATCGCAGGTTCAATGGCTATCAAGGAAGCATGCCGCAAGGCTAACCCCGTTATCCTTGAACCTATCATGAAGGTAGTTGTAACAGTTCCCGAAGAATACATGGGCGACGTTATCGGCGACTTAAGCTCACGTCGTGGTGAGATACAGGGTATGGAAGACAGAAACGGCGTTAAGCAGATCAATGCTTTCGTTCCTCTGTCAGAAATGTTCGGTTACTCAAACGATCTGCGTTCTAAGTCACAGGGTCGTGGTCAGTATGTAATGGAACCCAGCCACTACATTCAGGTTCCCAAGTCAATTGCAGATGGAATCATCAGCAAGAGAGCTAAGGACTAATAAAATTTTTCTGAAAGAGCAAAAAAGACTTGTTTTTTGAGAAATAATCTGATAAAATACTAAGTGTATGGAATACACATAATTAAAGGAGGAAAATTCCAATGGCAAAGCAGAAATTTGAACGTACCAAGCCCCACGTAAACATTGGTACAATCGGTCACGTAGACCACGGTAAGACTACTTTAACAGCAGCTATCACTAAGGTTCTTTCACTCAAGGGCTATGCTCAGTTCGAAGCATACGATATGATCGACAAGGCTCCCGAGGAGAGAGAGCGTGGTATCACAATCAACACAGCTCACGTTGAGTATGAGACAGACAAGCGTCACTACGCACACGTTGACTGCCCCGGCCATGCTGACTATATCAAGAACATGATCACAGGTGCTGCTCAGATGGACGGCGCTATCCTCGTTGTTGCTGGTACAGACGGTCCTATGGCTCAGACTAAGGAGCACATCCTTCTCGCTCACCAGGTAGGCGTTCCCGCAATCGTTGTATTCATCAACAAGTGCGATGATGTTGACGATCCCGAGCTTCTCGACCTCGTTGAGATGGATATCCGTGAGACGCTTTCAGAGCATGACTTCCCCGGCGATGACGTCCCCGTTATCCGTGGTTCAGCTAAGGTTGCTCTTGATTGCCCCAGCAAGGACATCAACGCTCCCGAATATGCTTGCATCATAGAGCTTATGAATGCAGTTGACGATTACATTCCTACTCCTGATCGTAAGGCTGATCTCCCCTTCCTTATGCCTGTTGAGGATACTATGACAATTTCTGGTCGTGGTACAGTTGCTACAGGTAGAGTTGAGAGAGGTATCCTCAAGCTCAACGATACAGTTGAAATCACAGGTCTTACAGACGAGCCTAAGCAGACAGTTGTAACAGGTATCGAAATGTTCCGTAAGCTCCTTGACTTCGCTGAAGCAGGTGACAACATCGGTACACTTCTCCGTGGTATTCAGAGAAACGAAATCGAACGTGGTCAGGTTCTCTGCAAGCCCGGTTCAATCCACCCCCACAAGAAGTTCAAGGGTCAGGTTTACGTATTAAAGAAAGAAGAAGGCGGACGTCATACTCCTTTCTTCTCAAACTACAGACCTCAGTTCTTCTTCAGAACAACTGACGTTACAGGCGTTATCACACTTCCCGCTGATAAGGAAATGTGCATGCCCGGCGATAACGTAACAATGGATGTTGAGCTTATCACTCCTATCGCTATCGAAGAAGGTCTCCGTTTCGCTATCCGTGAAGGCGGCAGAACTGTTGGTTCAGGCGTTGTTACAGCTATCAACGAATAATTTGAGATTTTAACATCTTATATAAGACGATATCCGCTTTCACGAGCGGATATTGTTTTTATATAATTCTTTTCGAGAGGTTTTTTATGCAGCTTCCTGAATATGTTTATGAGGTATTACAAAAACTTAATAACAACGGGTATGAAGCATACTGCGTCGGTGGCTGTGTAAGGGATTATCTGCTCGGTCAATGTCCGGAAGATTATGATGTAACGACATCTGCACTGCCCGAACAGATAATAGAAGTTTTTGACGGATACCGTTTGCTGAAGGTCGGATTAAAGCACGGAACCGTAACGGTAATAATCAATAAGCATCCGGTAGAAATCACAACTTACAGAATTGACGGCGAATATATCGATCACCGCCATCCTTCAAAAGTCGGATTTACTCCGAATCTTGCCGATGACCTTGCAAGAAGGGATCTCACGATTAATGCCATAGCGTATAATGATAAGGTCGGTATGGTCGATTTGTACGGCGGGGCAGAGGACCTGAAAAACGGCATTATAAGATGCGTCGGAGATCCGATGAAACGCTTTGACGACGATGGTTTAAGGATTCTCCGTGCCTTGCGTTTTGCATCGCGCTATGGTTTTAGCATTGATAAGGAAACATCGGACGCTATTCACAGACAGAAATTCCTGCTTTCATTTATTTCTGCGGAGCGGATAAATAGTGAGCTGTGCGGAATACTTACCGGGGATTGCTATGACATTCTCCGTAATTACAGCGATGTTATCTGCGAGATTATTCCCGAGATGTATCCGTGCATAGGCTTTGAACAGCATTCAAAGTATCACGATAAGACGGTTTACGGTCATATAGCTGCTACCGTAGCTGCTGCTGAGCCTACTGTAGAAGCTCGCCTTACAATGCTTTTGCACGATATAGGCAAGCCTGACAGCTTTTTTATGAAGGATGGTGCAGGCCATTTTTACGGTCATGCCGATGCCAGCTGTAAAATTGCCGAAAAAATACTTGAAAGATTGCGTTTCAGCAATAAAATTAAAGACGAGGTATTGTTTTTAATCGAAAATCATGGTATAGTTATTAACGATGATATTCGCAGTATAAGAAGAGGCGTTGCACGTTACGGTGCGGAGCGTTTTATTAAACTGATAAAGGTGCATTATTATGACACCTGCGGAAAATCACCTGCATATTTCGGCGAAAAAGCGCTTTTTGACAGCATCGAAAAGCATACAAGGGAGTTTCTTCAAAACGAACCGCCTATGAGCCTTAAACAGCTTAAAGTCATCGGTTCCGATATTTCGAAGCTTGGCTTTACGGGTAAAGAAATCGGGCAGGCTCTCAATTTCTTGCTTGAACAGGTTGTAAACGGAAATTGCGAAAACGATAAGGATAGCCTTTTGGCTTTGATAGAAAATAATTATTTGTAAACGGAAAGGATTAAAAGTATGTCTGCTACTGATATTGGAATTGATTTAGGCACTGCGAATGTTATAATTACGCTTGGAAACAAGGGTATCGTTGTCAACGAGCCGTCTGTTGTTGCTTATGATAAAAAGAAACACTGTGTTCTTGCAGTAGGAAACGAAGCGTACAAAATGATAGGCAGAACGCCAGAATATATTGTTGCGGTAAAACCGCTCAAAGACGGTGTTATCTCTGATAACGAGATGACGGAAGCAATGATAATCGAATTTATCAGAAAGGTTATCGGACGAATTGTAAAGCCGAGAATTATTCTTTGTGTCCCTTCGTCTGTTACCGATGTCGAAAACAGAGCTGTAGTTGAGGCTGCGCTTTGTGCCGGTGCAAGAAAGGTATTTATTATAGAAGAACCTATTGCCGCACTGCTCGGTGCAGGTATTGATATTTCAAAGCCTAACGGCACAATGGTTGTCGATGTCGGCGGAGGAACGGCTGATATTGCGGTTGTTTCGTTCAACGGTATTGTAAAAAGCTGTTCGCTAAAGATGGCAGGTAATAAGTTTGATGCGGCCATCATAAGAGGCGTTACGATGAAATACAAAATACTTATCGGTGAAAAGACGGCAGAGCAGGCAAAAAAAGAAATCGCCAACGTATATAATCCGACAGGCGATGTGAAAATAACTGTAAAGGGCAGACATCTTATAAAAGGCCTTCCTGAAAGCGTTGAGATCAGCGATAAGGATATGTACGATTTTCTGCATGACAGCGTAATGGAGATAGTCGATAAGATAAAGGAAGTATTTGAGCAGACCCCTCCAGAGCTTGTGGGCGATATTCTGACAAACGGCATAGTGCTGACAGGCGGCGGAGCGATGCTCAAGGGCTTCACGGATCTTGTAACCGAAGCTGTAGGTGCACCGTGCTATGTTGCAGATGATCCGATAGAGTGCGTTGCAAAGGGTGTTGCGAAGGCGTTCGATTATACAGATGATCTTCTTGACGGCTTTGAGAAGATTTCGCTGTACAGATATAAATAAGATATATACTTAAGCACGGAAATACGTTTCCGTGCTTTTGAAATAACTCGGAAATAACGATTTTGGCGTTCAGCCTGACTTTTAGATTGATAGTAACAGATAAAATGTGCTATTATTTAATATTAGACGGAGGTATTTTTATGTCGCAGATTGATATACGTTTCTTTTCACGGTCGCTCAACCGTCATACTTCATTCAAAATGTATATTCCCGATGATAAGCGCAATTACGGCGGGGTTTATGATAAGCAGAATATGAAAACACTGTTCATTCTGCATGGTTACACACAGGACGGCAACAACTGGATACCGGAATATATTTCGGAAAAATATAACTTTGCTGTAGTGATTCCTCACGGCGAAAACTCATTCTGGCTTGACGGATTATCTACAGGGCATAAGTATTGCACTTATGTCGGTGAAGAGCTTATCGACTATATACGAAATACATTCGGGCTTGCACAGACTGCAGAGGATACT
>ULVT01078805.1_pt1 | contig 16541 bp, 10 predicted proteins | sample 1959701 | NCBI WGS metagenome assembly ULVT01 (sample SAMEA4835793, study PRJEB28245) | human gut metagenome | biome: gut microbiome; material: fecal sample | place: Denmark | collected 2008
GTCTCTTTTTTATTCCTTTTGATTCCATTTTCAATTCTTTATACTCAAAAAAGAAAGCGGATAAAGTTCACTATAATCAAGTAAACTCCATCCACTTTCTCTTATCTTTTTATTTTTCAGGACAGCTTACAATCTTCTGTAAAACATGACAACTTTATTCCTCTGTTGTTTCCTGCTCAGTTGTCTCAGAAACTGATCCTTCCTCTGATTTTTCAGACTCATCTTCATCAGAGATCTCAACTTCTTCACCGTCGATCTCGGCAGAAGCCTTTCTCACCTTCGCAACGCTCGCTACAGTGTCATTTTCCTTCAGGTTGATCAGTTTTACACCTGATGTGATTCTGCCGTAAACAGAGATATCAGAACACTTCATACGGATAATAATTCCTTCTGTGTTGATGATCATGATCTCACTGTCTTCATCTACAGCTTTCATTCCGACAACATTTCCTGTCTTCTCTGTGATCTTATAACATTTCACACCTTTACCGCCACGATTCTGACGAGTAAATTCATCCATGTCTGTACGTTTACCCATACCACGCTCAGATACGATCAGCATATCTTTGCCCTGGCTTTCAATCTGCATACCGATCACAACGTCATTATCTGTCAGGTTCATACCGCGTACGCCCATAGAAACACGACCTGTAGAACGTACATCTGTCTCATTGAAACGGATACACATACCGTATTTTGTAACGAGGAAAATATCCTCTGTATTATCTGTGATCTTAACTTCGATCAGCTTATCATCCTCACGCAGTACGATTGCCGCAAGTCCTGTCTTTCTGACATTTGCATAGTCCTGAATCGGAGTCTTCTTCACAAGACCTTTCTCCGTTGCCATGAACAAATACTTACCTTCCTCATACTCACGAAGCGGAATGATCGCAGTAATCTTCTCTTCCGGCATCAGCTGGAGTAAATTAATGATTGCGGTTCCACGCGCAGTTCTTCCTGCCTCCGGAATCTCGTAAGCTTTCAGTCTGTAGACACGGCCTGTGTTTGTAAAGAACATAATGTAATGGTGACTGGTTGTAATAAACAGTTCTCGGATGTAATCATCCTCCAGAGTCTGCATTCCCTTAATACCTTTACCACCACGATTCTGGCTCTTGAATGTGTCCATAGACATTCTCTTGATATATCCAAGTTTTGTCATTGTAATTACGACATTCTCGCGCGGAATCAGATCTTCCATGGAGATGTCAAATTCATCAAATCCAATCTTAGTTCTTCTGTCATCACCGTATTTCTCAGCAATTACAAGAATCTCTTTTTTGATCACACCAAGAAGAAGTTTTTTATCAGCAAGAATTGCTTTATACTCTTCAATCTTCTTCATAAGCTCTGCATATTCAGCTTCAATCTTCTCACGTTCCAAACCTGTGAGTGCACGCAGACGCATGTCTACGATTGCCTGTGCCTGGGCATCACTGAGTCCAAAACGTTTGATCAATTCTGCTTTTGCTTCCTGAACATTCTTAGAACCACGGATGATGCGGATGACTTCGTCAATGTTATCCAGAGCGATCAGTAATCCTTCCAGGATATGAGCTCTCTCCTGTGCTTTATTCAGGTCATACTGTGTTCTTCTTGTCACAACATCTTCCTGATGACGCAGGTAGTACTGCAACATCTCAAGAAGATTCATAACCTTCGGCTGATTATCAACGAGCGCCAGCATGATCACACCAAATGTATCCTGAAGCTGTGTATGTTTATATAACTGATTCAGAATTACATTCGGATTCACATCACGACGAAGCTCAATACAGATTCTCATACCTTCACGGTTAGACTGGTCACTTAAATCAGTGATTCCATCAATCTTTTTATCTCTTACAAGTTCAGCGATCTTTTCGATCAGACGTGCTTTATTTACCATATACGGAAGTTCAGTAACAATAATTCTGTTCTTTCCGTTCTGCATTGGCTCAATGTTTGTCACCGCACGCACTCTGATCTTACCGCGTCCTGTTCTGTATGCCTCTTCAATTCCTCTTGTTCCAAGGATCTCCGCACCTGTAGGGAAATCTGGTCCCTTCACGATTTCAAGAATTTCCTCAATTGTCGTCTCTTCTTTATCTGCAATCTGATCGTCTATGATCTGAACAACTGCTGAAATAACCTCACGCAGATTATGCGGCGGGATATTCGTTGCCATACCTACTGCAATACCTGATGTTCCATTTACCAGAAGATTCGGAAATCTGGACGGAAGTACAGTAGGCTCCTTCTCTGTTTCATCAAAGTTCGGGATAAAATCTACGGTATTTTTGTTAATGTCCGCTGTCATCTCCATAGAGATCCTACTCAGACGTGCCTCTGTATAACGCATTGCAGCAGCGCCATCACCGTCCACTGAACCAAAGTTTCCGTGTCCATCTACAAGAGGATAACGGGTAGACCACTCCTGTGCAAGATTAACGAGAGCTCCATAAATCGAGCTGTCTCCATGAGGATGGTATTTTCCCATCGTATCACCGACAATACGCGCACATTTACGATGCGGTTTGTCCGGTCCATTATTTAATTCTATCATTGAGTACAGAATTCGTCTCTGTACCGGCTTAAGTCCGTCTCTAACATCCGGAAGAGCACGGGCAGCGATTACGCTCATGGCATAGTCGATGTATGAAGTCTCCATCGTCTTTTTCAGATCGACTTCATGGACTTTGTCAAAAATATTGTCTTCCATCACTTGTCTCCTTTTTTCTAGGGTCAGTCTATCATATTCAAAACCTGACTGGGTTTCGCATTTTCACGCTCCACACCAGCTCAAAATCTGACTGGGTTTCGCGTTCTTACGCTCCACACCAGCTCAAAAATCTGACTGGGTTTTGCGTTCTTACGCTCCACACCAGCTCAAAAATCTACCTGGGTTTCGCGTTTTCACGCTCCACACCAGCTCAAAAATCTGACGATTTTTGAGCTGGGTTGGCATTTCTAATGCCAACCCAGATAGATTCATCCAATCATGCTTTCAAGTAAACTTGAAACATGCTTGACTGAATCTACCTGTTGTGTCGCTATAACTACTATATATCCAAGTTTTGTACATACTTTGCGTTTTCTTCGATGAATTCTCTTCTTGGTTCTACTTTGTCTCCCATAAGGGTTGTGAAAGTAAGATCGAGCTCGGAAGAGGTCTCATCATCCATTGTTACGCGCAGAAGGATTCTATGCTCCGGATCCATAGTTGTCTCCCAAAGCTGCTCTGCATCCATTTCTCCAAGACCTTTGTAACGCTGGATCTTATTGTTGCTGTCACGACCAACTTCTGTAAGAATCTGGTTCAGTTCGTCATCGCTGTATGCATACCATACCTTCTTGTTCTTCTCCAGCTTATACAGCGGCGGCTGCGCAAGATATACATATCCCTCTTTGATCAGATCCGGCATGAAACGATACAGGAATGTCAAAAGAAGTGTACTGATGTGCGCTCCATCGACATCGGCATCGGTCATGATAATGATCTTGTGATATCTCAGCTTACTGATATCAAAATCTTCGTGGATTCCCGTTCCGAATGCTGTGATCATTGCCTTAATCTCAGCATTTCCGTAAATCTTATCAAGACGTGCTTTCTCTACGTTCAGAATCTTACCACGAAGTGGCAGGATTGCCTGAGTTGCACGGTCTCTGGCTGTCTTTGCAGAACCGCCGGCGGAATCTCCCTCGACGATATAGATCTCACACTTGGACGGATCTTTATCTGAACAGTCTGCCAGTTTTCCCGGAAGGGACATTCCCTCAAGAGCTGACTTTCTTCTTGTAAGATCTCTTGCTTTTCTGGCTGCTTCACGGGCACGCTGTGCCATAACAGACTTTTCGATGATCATCTTTGCAACACTTGGATTCTGCTCCAGGAAGATCTCCAGCTGTGTTCTGACGATATTATCAACAGCTCCACGTGCTTCACTGTTTCCAAGTTTCTGCTTTGTCTGTCCTTCAAACTGAGGATCCTCAATCTTGACACTGATAATCGCAGTCAGTCCCTCACGGATATCCTCTCCTGAAAGCTGCTCATTCTCTTTCAGCAGCTTATTTTTCTTGCCATAATCGTTGAATACCTTGGTCAATGCACTTCTGAATCCCGCAATATGAGTACCACCCTCCGGCGTTGTAATATTGTTTACAAAACCGTAAGTAGTCTCATTGTAGGAGTCATTATGCTGCATAGCAACCTCAACTGCAACATTATCTTTCATACCTTCACAGTAAATAATCTGCTCATAGAGCGCAGTTTTACTCTTGTTCAGATATGTTACAAATTCTTTAATACCACCTTCATAGTGGAATATATGCTCATGGATCTCTTCCTCACGAAGATCTCTTAAGTGAATCTTCAATCCCTTTGTCAGGAATGCCATCTCACGAAAACGCTGTTTCAGTGTATTATAATCAAATACTGTTTCCTCAAAGATTTCCTTATCCGGAAGGAAAGTAACCTTTGTTCCTCTCATCTCCGGCTCACAATCTCTGTCAACTCTGAGTTTATAGCATACTTTACCACGCTCATAACGCTGTTTATAAATCTTTCCTTCATTGGCAATCTCTACTTCCAGCCACTCAGAAAGAGCATTAACAACAGATGCACCTACTCCGTGCAATCCTCCGGATACCTTGTACCCTCCACCGCCGAATTTACCACCGGCATGCAGGATTGTAAATACAACCTCAACTGCAGGAAGTCCTGCCTTATGGTTGATTCCTACAGGAATTCCACGCCCATTGTCTGTGACCGTTATCGAATTGTCTTTGTTAATGTCTACCTGAATTTTATCACAGTATCCGGCCAGAGCCTCATCCACCGCATTATCTACAATCTCATAAACCAGGTGATGAAGTCCTCTGACGGAAGTGCTGCCAATGTACATACCCGGTCTTTTTCTTACGGCTTCCAATCCTTCCAAAATCTGAATCTGGTCCGCTCCGTATTCAGCGTCAAATTCTGTACCTGATGCACCCATTCTTAAACCTCCTAGTTTTCTTTTGCTACATGTCCACTTTTCACATGGAATATCTTGTTGATAGAAAATCTATGATTTACAAACTCATCCAGTCCCGTACAAGTAATCACCGTCTGTATATCATGAATACTATCCAGTAAATAGTTTTGCCTGTTTTTATCTAATTCAGACAAAACATCGTCTAATAACAGGATCGGCGTATCCCCAATGATCCGCTTCACCAGTTCAATCTCAGCTAATTTCAGCGACAGCGCAGCTGTTCTTTGCTGTCCCTGAGAACCAAATTTTCTAATATCCAAATCTCCTGACAGGAAACACAGATCATCTCTATGAGGACCTACAGACGTACTTTTCATCCGCAGATCCCTCTCCCTGTTTTTCTTCAGAGCCTGCTCCATCGACATCTCACCAATACTTGATTCATAAGTCAATGACAACCGTTCTTTCCCGCCTGTCAGACGGAAATGAATCTCTGAAATAATCTCATTCACCTGTCGTACAAATTCTTTTCTTCTGTCCAAAACCTTTGTTCCATAAGCAGCCAGCTGCATATCCCAGATATCCAGTGTCTCCAGCAAATGCTGCTGGTTCGAGCCATAGATATCCTTCAAAAGTGAATTACGCTGGTTAATAATACGGTTATAGTTCGAAAGATTGTTCAGATAGATCTTATCAAGCTGGGAAAGCTCAAGATCAATAAATCTTCTTCTTCCTGCCGGACCCTCTTTGATAATATTAAGATCCTCCGGAGAAAAGAAAACAAAATGGACAATACCGAATAACTCACTTGCACGGCGAATCGGTACCTTATCGATTGCAATTCCCTTCGGACTGTTTTTCTTCAGATGCATATCGATCTGGAAAATGATTCCCTTTTTCTCAACTACTGTCTCCAGATGGGATTCATCATACCCAAACTGTATCATATCCCGATCCTTCGTTCCTCTGTGAGATTTCGTCGTTCCAGACAAATACAATGCTTCCAGTATGTTTGTCTTTCCTTGAGCATTGTCACCGTACAAAATATTTGTTTTCGGATCAAAGGTCAAATCTAATAAATCATAATTTCTGTAATTTTTCAGCTTTAAAGACTTGATTATCATAATTTCCCCGCCATCACGTTATAACACGAGCGAGAAAACCTCTCACATGTTATTCTACACGTTTTTTAATTATTTTTCAATTTTTATTTCATTTCCGTCAAAAGAAGCTATATCGCCCGGATAAAGCTTTCTTCCGCGTCTCGTATCAATTTCTCCGTTTACAAGAACAAGCCCGTTCTGAATTACGTCCTTAGCCTCAACACCACTTTCAACTAACCCGGCTGCCTTGAGCGCCTGACCGAGTTTAATAAATTCATCCTGAGGGCGCAGTTTGATTATTTCCATTTCTCATCACTCCTTAATTAATTTTTATCAGTGTTTTTGATCTTTATTTTTTATTTAAACTTTTTAAACGTTTTTAAACTTTTTAATTTTCTAGATTTTGAAAAGTCAAAAAATTGCAGAGCAGGACGTCTGCTCCGCATAATCTATTATTTTCTGAGTTTAGACAGCTGCATTAAAATTGACTGGAAGAATCAGATAAATGTAAGACTGATTCTCATCTTTGATAAAGCAAGGTGCTTTTGCATTCATAAAATATAAGTCTACTTCTTCATCTTCAATCACACGAAGTGCATCGATCAAAAACTTTGGATTAAATCCGATCATCAGATCTTTTCCGTCTTTTGTGCAGAAAATCAGTTCATCCATAGATCCAATCTGTGATTTGATCTTCAACTCCATTGATTCATTCTTGATGTCAATGATAATCGGCTTTTTGTCTCCCTCCTTGATAAGCAGAGTTGCACGATCAATACAATCTAACAGTTCTTTTTTATTCACATGTACTCTTGTCTCATAATCACTGGACAGCATCTGATCAATTCGGAAATATTCACCCTCAATCAGTCTGGAAACAACCAATGTTCTGTCAAATTCAAAGACAATATGATTTTTTGTAAACGAAATCTCAACTTCAGCATCCGCTTCACCGCCAATAATCTTGCTGATTTCCTGAAGAGTTTTTCCAGGAACAATTACTTTTCTCGGCTGATAAGCATCTTTCAGTTCGATTTTCCGGATTGAAATTCTGTGACCATCAAGAGAAACCACTCTGAGAACATCATTGTCAATCTCAAAAAGTTCTCCTGTCATCATCTTGTTCGTATCATTGTCAGCAATTGAAAAAATAGTCTGGCGAACAACTTCTTTCAAAGTAAACTCGGAAATAGTAATAAAATCTTCACGCTCAATCGCCGGAAGATAAGAAAAATCATCTCCTGACTGGGCTGCGATATTAAATTTCGCTTTTTCACAAGTAATAATCGCCTGATTGTCAGATTCTGTTTCAATAACAACATCATTGTCTGGAAGTTTACGGACAATTTCTGAAAAAATCTTTGCATTTAATGCAATAATACCTCTGGAATCAATAATTCCATCAATTGTAGTTTCAATTCCAAGTTCCATATCATTAGCAGTCAGTTTGATTACATCCGTTGTTGCATCAATCAGAATACATTCAAGAATAGGCATTGTTGTTTTAGAGGGTACTGCCTTGGAAACAATACTGACTCCTTTTACGAGATTCGATTTTTTGCATATGATTCTCATGTTGATGATTACTCCTTTCAGGTTTCAAGGTTACGGTTGATATGTGGATAACGTTTTTTTCTCGCGTAATTTATGTATATTTATATAAATCGATTCCGCCTTCTCCGCCTTAGGGGGTGTGGAGAAGTGGATAAGTACCTACAGCCCTTTAAAATCAAAGGTTTGCGGGTTTGGATAACTATGTAGATTACAGAAAAATAACGTGTTGAAACTGTGGGGAAAAAAATTTGGCAAAAAATCCACATTTTTGTTATCCCAACGTTATTCACATAGAAATCTACAGGTTTTCTACAAAGTTATCCACAATTAACGCGAAAAACTGACAAGTTATTCACATTTTATAGAGTTATCTTCCTTATACAGGATTGATTTTCTTCTTAATTATATTCACAGTGTTGTTTAAAGCTTCATCTGTCTTCAGATCATTCTCAATTTTGCGTACACCATGGCTAATGGAAGCATGATCTTTACCACCGAGCAGGGCACCAATGGATTTTAGTGGTGTATCGGTCATATTTCTGCACAGATACATGACAATCTGGCGTGGAAGAACAATCTCAGCGTTTCGTTTTTTTCCTTTTAGTTCAGCTACCGGCACATTAAAGTGTTCAGAAACCACATCCATGATCAGTTCTGGTGAAACTGCACGGGTATCATCCGGTGAGATCATATCCTTCAAGGCCTCAGCAGCCAAAGGAATGTCGATCGGTTTATTCTCCAGATTAGAAAGAGCGATCAGTTTATTCAAAGATCCTTCAAGCTCACGGATATTGGATTTAATATTATTGGCAATGTACTGCATAACCTCATCTGGAATATGATATTTCTCAAGTCCGTCGAGTTCTTCTTTCTTACGAAGAATCGCCATTCTTGTCTCATAGTCAGGAGAGGAGATGTCAGCAATCAGACCCCACTCAAAACGTGTGCGAAGTCTGGCTTCCAGTGTCTCAATGTCCTTCGGAGGCTTATCACTGGAGATGATAATCTGTTTTCCTGACACATGAAGGTGGTTAAATGTATGGAAAAATTCTTCCTGTGTACTTTCTTTTCCTATAATAAACTGAATATCGTCGATCAGAAGAACGTCATTATTACGATATTTCTCGCGGAATGTGGTCATTGCCAGTTCATTTCCGTTCTTACCTACTTTAAGAGCATCGATCAGTTCATTCGTAAAAGTTTCACTTGTGACATACAGTACTTTTTTGGAGGGATCATGTTCCAAAATGTAATGTGCCACGGAGTGCATCAAATGGGTCTTTCCAAGTCCAACACCTCCATATAAGAAGAGAGGGTTGTAGATCTCTCCCGGAGATTCGGCAACTGCGAGGGAAGCAGCGTGGGCGAAATTGTTGTTGCTTCCAACGACAAATGTGTCGAAAGTATACTTTGGATTTAAGTTTGCCTTTTCATAAATCGCATTTACACGGGTCTTCTGGACGGAAGACTCTTTCTTTTCCTTAATCACTTTCGGGCTGTCGGTTACAAATTCCACTTCATATTCTGTACCGGTTACTTCGGCGATGCAGACCTTAAAAGGAAGCAGATATTTATCTTGAATATGTTCAAGACTCGCCTTCAGTTTGACGAGAATATATACGGTATTGTCTTTGACTTCATAAACAGTAAGTGGTGCAATCCATGTAGTATAAGAAATATTAGATGAGCAATATTCCAGCTTCATCTTGTTTAGTATCTGATCCCAGTTTTGTTCTACAATGTTCATCGATAGTAACTCCTAATTTTTTAAAATTATAATGGAAAGGTTGAAAATCCAGCGCAAATAATTCAGGACTTATCCACATTCAACTCCTGATTATGGCTTTTAGGGCAGACTTTCCCCTACCCAAATACAATGTTTTCAGCAACTGTTTGTTAAAAAAGTGAAAACCAGCCACTTTTTATTAACTTCGTACTAAAATAATGTGGATAACTCTAAAAATGGTAGAGTCTCTCCATTACATTTTACATCAAAAAAGCTGTAGAATCAATGAAAAAACAATGTGTATAACTTTATCAACATCTTAAAACGTTGATAAATATGGTTTTTTATGAATAAAAAAAATTTTATCAACACGATATTTAGTGGTTTTCCACAGGTTATACAGAAGTTATCCACATATGTTGATAACTTTGTGGATAACTTCTGTATAACTGTTGTATAATTATGTGAAAAAATAGTTATACTCCTTGATATATAAGGGTTTCGAGGAACTGTGAAATTATTCACAGAAACTGTGAAAAACTCTTTAAAATGAAAAAAGGCCAGAAATTAAGGGAAAGATTGTTGATAAAGCTTGACTTTATGCGGTTTTCCCTCTATAATTAAGAGCAGTGTCTTTTAATATTGAGGCGCAGTAACGAAGTTAATTTTGTGAATACTTTTATTATAAGGTATATCAGGCATAAGGGAGGTGTAAGAATATGAAGATGACATTTCAGCCGAAGAAGAGATCAAGATCTAAAGTTCACGGATTCAGAGCAAGAATGAGCACACCAGGCGGAAGAAAAGTTCTGGCAGCAAGAAGAGCAAAAGGAAGAAAACAGTTATCAGCATAGGCCGCATATATGTGGCCTTTTCTTCTATTTAATATTAAATGATAACAGGATTTTTGTTATCTGGAATGAAGAGGATATTGATGAAATTTTCTGAGTCTTTAAAAAAGAATAAAGATTTTCAGTCAGTCTACAGGAATGGAAAATCTTTCGCTAATAAATGTCTTGTAATGTATATAATCCCGAACGAACTGAATAAGAACCGACTGGGAATATCAGTTAGTAAGAAGGTTGGAAACAGTGTGGTAAGACATCATCTTACCCGATTGATCAGAGAAAGTTACAGATTATCAGAAGAACATTTCCGATGTGGGTATGATATAGTAGTAATCGCGAGAACAAGTGCAAAGGATAAGAATTATCATGATGTGGAAAGTGCACTGATCCATCTCGGAAAGCTTCATCACATATATGTCTGATAAGACAATGATAAGGAAGTGGCGCAGATGAAGTATGTCTTGTTATGGATGATTCGTTTTTACAGGAAATATCTGTCCGGAATGAAGGGCGGATGCACTTGTAAGTATTATCCAACCTGCTCACAGTATGGGTTGGAAGCAATCGAGAAGTACGGAGCACTCAAGGGAGGGGCTCTGGCGGTATGGAGAATCCTGCGCTGTAATCCATTTTCAAAAGGTGGATATGATCCGGTACCTTAAGGAGGATAAGTAATGGAAGTATACGGACTTTTGGCTTCAGGTTATGGAGACTGGCCGATTATCAAACAGATTGCCTGGCTTTTAGGTCAGGTAATGAATGGTATCTTCAATGTACTTAGCAAGATTGGTATTGAGAATATTGGTGTTTGTATCATTATTTTCACAATCATTATTTATACATTGATGATTCCGCTTACAATCAAGCAGCAGAAGTTTTCTAAGATGTCAGCTGTTATGCAGCCGGAGATCAAGAAAATTCAGAAAAAATACGAAGGAAAGAAAGATCAGGCTTCAATGATGAAGCAGCAGGAAGAGATCAATCTTGTTTATGAGAAGTATGGAACTTCCATGACAGGTGGATGCCTCCCGATGTTGATCCAGATGCCGATTCTGTTCGCGCTGTATCCGGTTATCCGTGATATTCCGACGTATGTAAAAGGTGTTAAAGATGTTTATATGCCTGTGACAGAAGCAATCATGAATACAAATGGCTTCCAGAAGATCATGGAGACGATCGGTGAAGCAAGCCCGGTTCTTATGAACCCAAAGGCTTATGATTATTCCCAGGCAGATACAATTGTAAATGTACTTTATAAATTCCAGGATTCTACATGGAATACGCTGATGGAAAAGATGCCGAGTATCACGGATCTTGCACAGCAGACAATGGATAAGGTTACTCACCTGAACAGTTTCCTTGGAATTAATATTGGAGAGCAGCCGCTGACACAGTTGACAACTGCATTACACAACGGATCTGTTGTAGGAATCATCCTTGCAGTACTTATTCCGGTACTTGCAGGTCTGACACAGTTTATCAGTGTTAAGCTTCAGCCACAGCCGGCAGGAGATGACAAAGATAACCCGATGGCAAGCTCTATGAAGACAATGACATACACAATGCCGCTGATCTCAGTATTTATGGGATTCACACTTCCGGCAGGTCTTGGTCTCTACTGGGCAGCAAGTGCAGCAGTAAGATGTATTCAGCAGCTTGCAATCAACAAATATCTCAGCACAAAGTCTCTTGATGAGATGATCAAAGAGAACCAGAAGAAAGCACAGAAGAAACGTGAGAAACACGGAACTTCTGCAAAAGAGATCAATAAGATGGCAACAACAAGTACTCGTAATGTGGGTACTGTTACAAAGGGAAAATCTGGAATTTCTGAAGCAGAGAAAGAAGAAAAGATCCAGAAAGCAAAGCAGAAGGCTCAGAATTCCAAGCCGGGAAGCCTTGCTTCTAAGGCAAATCTGGTAAGCCGTTATAACAGCGGACAGCAGACAAACCAGCCGAAGGCAGAAGATGAGAGCAGTTCTAAAGAAAAAAAGGGCAAGAAAAAATAAAGGAAGATTCGTAACTCCTAACCGTTCTCTTAAAAAGCAGGAGACGGGTCAGGATTTGAAGATGGAGGAATCGGGATGAACGGTAGTATCAGAGTATCGGCGAAAACAGTTGATGATGCGATTACAGAAGCATTAATCCAGCTTGGTGTAACAAGCGACAGACTGGAGTACGAAGTAATCGAGAAGGGAAGCGCAGGATTCCTGGGAATCGGAATGAAGCAGGCAGTTATTGAAGCAAGAAGAAAACCGGAAGAGGAGAAGATAGAAGAGCCTGTAGTAGAAGAACCTGTGAAAGCAGAGCCAAAGAAGGTTGAAACAGTTCAGCCTCAGAAAGCAGCTGCAGAAAAGAAAGCGGATGAACCTCAGAAGGCTGCTTTTGAAAAAGCTGTAGAAAAAGAAGTAAAAGAGGAAGTTAAGAAAGAGACAAAACTTGTAGAAGTTCAGCCTCAGACAATCGAAGCAGTAGAAGATTTCCTCAAGAATACAATGAAAGCCATGGACATGGAAGTTGAGCTTAAGACTGAGATCGATCAGGATGGTGCACTTTGCGTAGATATGAGTGGAGAGCATATGGGAATTCTGATTGGTAAGAGAGGACAGACTTTGGATTCTCTGCAGTATCTTGCGAACCGTGTAGCGAACAAGCATCAGGAAGGTTATGTAAGAGTAAAGCTTGACACAGAGAACTATCGTGCAAGAAGAGAAGAGACTCTGAGACACCTTGCAAAGAACATTGCACATAAGGTAAAGAGAAACAGAAGACCGGTAGCACTTGAGCCGATGAATCCTTATGAGAGAAGAATCATCCACTCAGCATTGCAGTCAGATCCTTATGTGATGACACACAGTGAGGGAGAAGAGCCGTTCAGAAAAGTTGTTATTACTTTGAAGAAATAATACTGTTTATGAATCGGAAGCGAAAGGACGTTTACGCTTCACGGATACTTTCGTGAGGTGTGGAACGTCCTTTTTTCTATGGTAAAATATGATGATACCAGGATTGTGGGAGCTCATTGCACGAAACAATCCGTAGGTATCATAGTTGGGGGAGTTTGCCCCCAACATCATCAGAATATAGGAAGCAGGAAATCAGAGTACAGAGCAGGAAAACAGAAAGGAAATAAGGCATGAATCAGGATACGATTGCAGCGATTTCTACAGGTATGACTAATTCGGGAATCGGAATTGTAAGAATCAGCGGAAGTGAAGCGCTGGAGATAGCAGATCGTGTATATAAAGGGAAAGAAACGATTACAGAAGTGCCAACGCATACGATTCATTATGGACATGTAATGGATGGAGATGAGACAGTTGACGAAGTACTTGTGATGGTGATGCGCGGACCTCGTACATTTACAGGAGAAGACACAGTTGAGATCAATTGCCACGGTGGAACTTATGTTGTAAGCAGAGTTTTGGAGACGGTCTTAAAGGCGGGAGCAAGACCGGCAGAGCCGGGAGAATTTACCAAGAGGGCATTCTTAAACGGCAAGATGGATCTGTCACAGGCAGAGGCGGTCATCGATGTGATCACATCAGAAAATGAGTATGCATTGCAGAGTTCGATCAGCCAGCTCAAGGGAAGTGTGAAGAACAGGATCAAAGAGATCCGTGAGAAGATTATTTATCATACAGCGTTTATTGAGACTGCGCTGGATGATCCGGAGCATATCAGTGTCGATGGATATGGTGAGGTGCTAAAGGAGGCAGCAGAAGAGGTGATCGATCAGCTGAAAGAACTGATTGATTCCTCGGATGATGGAAGGATCATGAAAGAGGGGATCCAGACAGTAATTCTTGGAAAACCGAATGCAGGAAAGTCATCCCTTTTGAATATTCTGGCGGGTCATGACCGTGCGATTGTTACAGATATTGAAGGAACGACAAGAGATGTCTTAGAGGAGCAGATCCGTCTGCAGGGACTGACTTTGAATATTATAGACACTGCCGGAATCCGTCAGACAGACGATATCGTGGAAAAAATGGGTGTCGATAAGGCGAAAGAATACGCAAAAGAGGCAGATCTTATTATTTATGTTGTAGATGCATCAAGAAATCTTGACGAAAATGATGAAAAAATCTTTGATTTGATTTATGATAAAAGAACAGTGATTCTGCTTAATAAGTCGGATCTGGATACTGTAGTGACAGAAGAGATGATCCGTGAAAGGATTTCACAAAAGGGTGTTCAGAAGCAGATTCCTGTGATTGCGATTTCTGCGAAGGAAGAGCAGGGAATCAAGGAACTTGAGAACACCGTGAAAGCAATGTTCTTAAAGGGAGATCTCTCATTCAATGAAGAGGTTTATATCACAAATGCAAGACAAAAAAATGCATTGGTCAATGCGAGAGAGAGTATGAAGAAAGTCATTTTCAGCATTGACGCCGGCATGCCGGAGGATTTCTATTCGATCGATCTGATGGATGCCTATGAATCACTTGGAAATATTACCGGAGAATCAATAGGAGAAGATTTAGTAAATGAAATATTCAGCAAGTTCTGTATGGGAAAATAAAGATGAATATGATGTTGTCGTTGTAGGCGCAGGACATGCGGGCTGTGAGGCTGCACTTGCGACTGCAAGACTTGGATTTAAGACAGTGATCTTTACGGTCAGTGTGGACAGTATTGCGCTGATGCCATGTAATCCGAATATCGGAGGAAGCTCAAAGGGACATTTGGTCAGAGAGCTGGATGCACTTGGCGGAGAGATGGGAAAAGTCATTGACCAGACATTTATCCAGTCTAAGATGCTTAACAGTTCAAAAGGTCCTGCCGTGCATTCACTGCGTGCACAGGCGGATAAGGCAAATTATAGTAAAACAATGCGTCAGGTGCTTCAGAACCAGGAAAATCTGGATATCCGTCAGATGGAAGTGACAGAGATCCTGGCAGAGGATGGAAAGATCACAGGAGTACAGACGTACTCAGGCGCTATTTACCGCTGTAAGGCCGTTGTACTCTGTACGGGTACATATTTAAAGGCACGCTGTATTTACGGCGAAATAAGCACACATACGGGCCCTAACGGGCTTCAGAGTGCCAACTATCTGACAGATAACCTGAAAGCACTCGGAATTAAGATGTATCGCTTCAAAACAGGTACACCGGCGCGTATTGATAAGAATACGATTGATTTCAGCAAGATGCAGGAGCAGAAAGGAGATGAGAGGGTTGTACCGTTCTCGTTTACTACAGATCCTGAGAGTGTTCAGATCGATCAGGCGTCCTGCTGGCTGACTTATACGAATGAGACAACACATGAGATCATCCGTGGCAATCTGGACCGTTCACCGCTTTATTCAGGAGCAATTGAAGGTACGGGACCGAGATATTGTCCGTCTATCGAGGATAAGGTTGTGAAATTCCCGGACAAGAACCGTCATCAGGTGTTTATCGAGCCGGAAGGACTTGAGACGAATGAAATGTATGTCGGTGGAATGTCCAGTTCACTTCCGGAAGATGTCCAGTATGCAATGTACAGAAGTGTGCCGGGACTGGAACATGCGAAGATCGTGCGAAATGCGTATGCGATCGAGTATGACTGCATTGATGCGAGACAGTTGAAGAGTACATTGGAATTCAAAGAGATTGAAGGTCTGTTCAGTGGCGGACAGTTTAACGGAAGTTCAGGTTATGAAGAGGCTGCTTCCCAGGGACTGATCGCAGGAATCAATGCAGCGAGAAAGCTGCAGGGAAAAGAAGGTATCGTGATCGACAGATCTCAAGGGTATATCGGAGTTCTGATCGATGATCTTGTCACAAAAGAGAGTCATGAACCGTATCGTATGATGACTTCACGCGCAGAGTACAGACTGCTTCTTCGTCAGGATAATGCAGATATACGTCTTACAAAGATTGGTTACGAGGTGGGACTGATCGATGAGGAGAGATATCAGAAACTGTTGAAAAAGGAAGAGATGATCGAGAAAGAGATCGAGCGTGTGGAGCACACAAATGTAGGTACTACAGAAGCTGTACAGGCATTGCTTGAATCATATGAAAGCACACCGCTGACATCAGGAACAACACTTGCAGAGCTGATACGCAGACCGGAGTTGTCTTATGAGAAGATCGCACCGATCGATAAGCACAGAGAAGAACTGCCATATGATGTGAAAGAACAGGTTGATATTAATATCAAATATGATGGTTATATCAAGCGTCAGATGCGTCAGGTAGAGCAGTTTAAGAAGCTTGAGAACAAGAGAATTCCAGAAAATATTAATTATGATGAGATTCAGAGCCTTCGTCTTGAGGCAAAACAGAAACTGAATCAGATCCGTCCGTCGTCAATCGGTCAGGCATCCAGAATCTCAGGAGTTTCACCGGCAGATGTGTC